>Ga0308157_10000446_pt1 | contig 137823 bp, 134 predicted proteins | sample PhyBR1_FD_201035 | JGI IMG/M metagenome (GOLD analysis project Ga0308157, IMG submission 201035) | Phyllosphere microbial communities from UC Gill Tract Community Farm, Albany, California, United States - DLSLB.R1 | ecosystem: Host-associated > Plants > Phyllosphere > Unclassified | place... | reverse complement strand
AGACGATGAGGTAGATAGGTCACGGGTGGAAGCATGGCGACATGTGGAGCTGAGTGATACTAATCGGTCGAGGCCTTGTTCTAGCAGATGCATTGTTGATGACTTCAGTTTTGAGGGCGCGAGCCCGATCGTCTGGTGACGATAGCCAAGTGGTCACACCCGTTCCCATGCCGAACACGGAAGTTAAGCACTTGAACGCCGAAAGTAGTTGGGGGCTTCCCCCTGTGAGGATAGGACGTTGCCAGGCAATTCATTTATTCCGCAATAGCTCAGTGGTAGAGCAACCGGCTGTTAACCGGTAGGTCGTAGGTTCAAATCCTACTTGCGGAGCCAATGGCCCGTTGGTCAAGCGGTTAAGACACCGCCCTTTCACGGCGGTATCACGGGTTCGATTCCCGTACGGGTCACCATTTTTATTTTTTTTGCCGGTGTAGCTCAGCTGGTAGAGCAACTGACTTGTAATCAGTAGGTCGCGGGTTCGACTCCTGTTGCCGGCACTGTTTTTTAAATTGTATAGTTCCTAGACAAACTGGGGGGGTAGCGAAGTGGCTAAACGCGGCGGACTGTAAATCCGCTCCCTCGGGTTCGGCGGTTCGAATCCGCCCCCCCCCACCATGTCGAGCCATTAGCTCAGTTGGTAGAGCATCTGACTTTTAATCAGAGGGTCGCAGGTTCGAATCCTGCATGGCTCATTTCTTGCGGAAGTAGTTCAGTGGTAGAATACGACCTTGCCAAGGTCGGGGTCGCGGGTTCGAATCCCGTCTTCCGCTTTTTCTTTCGGGGCCTTAGCTCAGCTGGGAGAGCGCCTGCCTTGCACGCAGGAGGTCAGCGGTTCGATCCCGCTAGGCTCCACCAATTTTATTTAAAGATCTTAAGCGAGTTTCGTTCGTCTTAAGTTTTTTTTATATGAAATGCCAAGCATAACCAGAGTACGTACGCAAGAACACCGTGATTCCCTTCACGGTGTTTTTTTGTATATTCATGCGTTTTTTTGTTGAGTTGAACCACCTATTTGTTACCGCTTACAATACATGTAGAAGTGACTATGACATAGGGGGAATATCGAATGAATATCGCGTATATCAGCGTACCGTACCGTTATGGACAAGGAAAGCCGGGCACTGAACACGGACCTGCTGCTGTCGAAAAAGCCGGTTTGTTAGCGACACTTGAAACACGGGGACAAGAAGCAGTACGCTACGGGGAAGCGGCTGTTTTATCCGAGGATGCGGTCCGAGAAGAAGATCCGAAGCTAAAGCGTCTTGAAGGCGTCGTCCACACGACGAATGACTTGCATCTGATTGTTCGCGATGCGTTATCAGAACAACGCTTTCCGTTGTTAGTTGGTGGTGATCACAGCATGGCGATCGGAACGATTGCGGGGTTACGTCAGACTGTACCACGTCTTGGCGTCATCTGGTTCGATGCACACGGTGACTTGAATACACCGGAAACATCACCGTCTGGCAACATCCACGGTATGCCGCTCGCTGTAGCCCTTGGGGAAGGACATCAGCGTTTAACGGAAGTAGGAGGAACAGATGTTAAGCTGCAACCGGAACATCTCGTCTTCATCGGATTACGTGACGTTGATCCAGGCGAACAAGAACTGATTGATCGTCTTGGTATTCGTGTCTACGATATGGAAGCGATCCGAACTCGGGGGATGGACGCGATCATGGAAGAAGCGATTGCCTATTTGAAGGAAACAACGGATGCATTCTATCTTAGTTTCGATATGGACGGTCTTGATCCATCGCTTGTCGTCGGTACAGGAACACGTGTTGCTGATGGCATTTTCTTAGACGATGCGAAGACGGTGTTACAGCATTGTGCGGTAGCAGAAGATTTCATTGCAGCTGAATTTGTTGAAGTGAATCCTTTGCTTGAAGAAGGAAACGGAACCGCGGAACTTGCGAATGAACTGATCGGAGATTTACTTTTGGCAATGGAAACACATCGCTTAGTAAAATAATGGATAGAACTTGAACTCTTTTCATCGGGGTTCAAGTTTTTTTGTTACAATTTAAAAGGAGATGAAACATTTATCGGTCGACTTCGTATAAGAGATTGACCGCATAGAGCGGGGGGTATTCAAAGTGGAAGAAACGACACTACGCTTAATTGAGCGAGTGAAACAGGGAGACCGTGATGCTTTTGCGGCACTTGTTGATCTATATAAGGAAGGTGCCTTTCTTGTGGCTTTCCGGGTCTTGCGCGATCGAATGGAAGCGGAGGATGCGACACAAGAAGCCTTCATCCGTGTATTTACGAAGATCGATTCGTATAATGCACAATGGAAGTTCCGGACTTGGTTATACCGAATCGTTACGAACGTATCGATTGACCGATTACGGAAAAAGAAACCTGATTATTCTCTTGATGCTGAGATGTCAGGTACTGAAGGACTGACATTGTATTCACAACTCGAAAGCAAGGACACCTTGCCGGAGGACCAAGTGGTCGATAACGAGCAACGAAGTGAAGTCGGGGATGCGATTGCAGCTTTACCAGAAAAATACCGCGTCCCACTCGTCCTGAAATATATAGAGGATCTTTCACTAAAGGAAATCAGTGAAATGATCGAATTACCTGTCGCTACTGTCAAAACTAGAATTCATCGTGGACGGGAAGCGCTGAAGAAGCATTTTGCCAAACGATGAGAAGGAGGAACTCACCATGTCACGAGAGCATGTACATGAACGGATTCAGGATTATTTAGATCAAAACCAACCACCTGAGGAATTCGAGCGATTGGAAGCAGAGTTACGGGAAGCGGACGCGATGGACGAGTTCGAAGAGTATCGACTCCTTGATGCTCGACTGCGTCAACTTCCAGCGCCCAAATTATCGGCAGATTTTACATCCCGCGTGCTGGCACAATTGCCCGACCAGGTGGATACGCCGAGCGCTGCTTTACTGCACCAACCGCAACCGTCCCGTTTTGGAGGGAAGATGAAGCAATACCCATTGCTCGCGGCGGCGGCTGTTTTCTTACTTTTGTCGGTCGGTAGCCTTGGTGGTTATATGGCACAGGAAGAACATGACTTATCTTATACAAATGCACCAGGCATCGTCGCTCAAAATGGTGAGGTCGTCGTGCCAAAAGGCGTCACGGTCGATCAAGATCTCTATGTCGAAGGCGGGAACGTCCGAATCGAAGGGAAAGTTAATGGCGACGTCATGACCGTTGACGGGAAAGCTTACACGGCGAGTGCCGGTAGCGTGACCGGAGAAATCAAGGAAATTGATCAATTATTCGAACGCGTTTGGTACGGAATCAAACGTCTATTTCAATAATCAGATGGGACGAGTCGAACTCGTCCCTTTGTGCTATAATGGAAACTGTTTAAATCAGATGAGTTAGGGGGCACGGTTGGTGAATTACTTCAGCTGGCAACCACTTCAATTTCAATTGTTGAAACTGGGAGAAAACGTACATTGGTACGATTATATTAATGATGTGATTGATATCGCGGTTGTGACGTTCGTTATTTACCGTCTCATGATCATCGTCAAAGGAACAAAAGCGGTCCAGCTCATTAAAGGGATTTCGGTCATTTTGATCAGTTGGTTCCTGAGTGGCTTTTTTGGACTCAAAACACTTCAATTCTTACTCAATCAAATTATCACCTATGGGTTACTGGGGATCATCATCATCTTCCAACCTGAACTCCGGCGTGGACTGGAACATTTAGGACGAACGAGTAAATTCTTCTCACGTAGTGCGATCAGTGATGAAGATGAACAAGTTCGAATCGTCGATGCGCTCGTATCGTCTGCCCAGTACATGTCAAAACGCCGTATCGGAGCACTCGTGACGATTGAACGTGAGACAGGACTGAGTGAATACGTAGAGACGGGCATTCCGCTTGGTTCACAAATCACGAGTCAGTTGCTGATCAACTTATTCATTCCGAATACACCATTACATGATGGTGCCGTCATCGTCCAGCAAGGCAAGTTAGCAGCTGCCGCTTGTTACTTACCGTTGTCAGAAAGTGCACATATCTCAAAAGAGCTTGGAACACGTCACCGCGCTGCAATCGGTGTCAGTGAAGTAACGGATAGTGTTACGCTCGTCGTCTCGGAAGAAACGGGTGGTGTCTCACTCGCCATCAATGGACGTCTGTACCGGGAACTCGATGAAGAATCCTTACGGACGAAGTTGCTTGAGACGATCGTTAAGGTCGAACAGACGAATACTTCCTTCTTGAACTGGATGGGGGCGAAAAAATAATGTTCGAAAAATGGTTCAATGAACGATGGTTTTTACGCATTGTTGCGGTCGTCTTAGCCGTCATGTTGTATTTGATGGTGGCAGGTTCGAATACGACAGGAAAGAGTGACGCCGCTAGTCTGTTGCCGATCGCAGGTCAAGGTTCGACGAAATTTGACGTGCCGGTCACGGTCCAGTATGATGAATCGCAGTGGGTCGCCTATAATATTCCAAATACGATGGAGGTAACCGTTAAAGGTCCATCGAGTAGCTTGACGATGCTTCGGCTTGTTCAGGATTTTGGGTTATCGATTGATTTAAAAGGACTTGACCCTGGCTATCATCGTGTCCGTGTCACAGCAACTGGCTTCGGAAAAGATGTCGAGGTGACGCCAAAGCAGGAGACGATTGAAGTCTTCCTCGATAAGAAGATTACAAAGGAAGTACCGGTACAAGTCGCCTTACTCAATAAAAACAAAATCGCTGAAGGATATGTCGCTGGGGAAGCGCAACCGAATCAACAAACCGTTGAAGTTACGGGAGGCGCAGAGAAGTTACAGGCGATTTCAGCGATCCAAGTACCGATCGATGTAACTGGTCGGGCAGAGACGTTTAAAGAGACGTTCAATGCCAAAGCGACCGATGCGAACGGGAATACGATCAATGCATCTTATCAACCGGAACAACTAGAAATCACAGTACCGATCTATAAGGAAAGTAAGACGGTACCGATCAATGTGCAGACAAAAGATGACGTCAAAAAAGGATATACCGTCGTCAAGATCGTTCCCGTTACGACGGAAGCTCGTCTATATGGAACAAAAGAAGAGTTAGAGCGTATCGGTTCCGTTGATACGGAAGCGGTCTCGCTCAAAGGATTGACGAAGACGACAGAAAAAACCGTCAAACTTGTTGAACCGGAAAATGCGACAGCGATGGATCCGACACAGGTCACCGTCAATATCGTTGTCGAAAAGGAAAATGCGAAGTCGACGACGGAAACCGTCGAGGATCGAGCGGAGAAAACGATTCCCGGTGTGACGGTCACGTTAAATGGGTTTGATGAATCGAAGTATACGATTGATTACAACCAAACGATTGATGTCGTTGTCCGTGGGAAAGAATCTGATTTAGCATCGATCGATGCGACGGATATCAAAGCGGTCATCGATATGACGGGACTAAAAGAAGGAACGCACGGATTGCCGATTTCGTATCAGACGTCAAAAGCCTTTGATGTCCTGCGTCCGGATAATATGGATGTCACGCTAAAAGCTGTTCCGCGGACATCCGTTCCGACCAATTAAAACAAATTAGTGAAATGAGGAAATAACACATGGGTAAGTATTTTGGAACTGACGGCGTACGCGGCGTCGCAAACGTAGAATTGACACCGGAACTAGCATATCGCCTCGGTCGAACAGGTGGTTACGTGTTGACGAAACACGAAAGCACACGACCAAAAGTCTTGATTGGACGCGATACACGTGTTTCTGGTCAAATGCTTGAGAACGCACTCATCGCTGGTCTTTTATCAATCGGTGCAGAAGTCATGCGTCTTGGTGTCATCTCGACACCGGGTGTCGCGTATCTGACAAAAACGATGGATGCCACAGCGGGAGTCATGATTTCTGCATCGCACAATCCAGTTGAAGATAACGGAATCAAGTTCTTCGGTTCAGATGGCTTCAAGCTCGATGACGCAACTGAGCTTGAAATCGAAGCATTGCTCGATGAAGCAGAAGATACATTACCACGTCCAGCTGGAAAAGAACTCGGTTTCGTTCACGATTACTACGAAGGTGCACAAAAATATCTTCATATGCTTCGCCAGACATCGGATGAAGATTTCTCAGGCATCCATGTCGCGATCGACGGCGCACACGGTGCGACGTCAAGTCTCGCACCACGTCTATTCGGTGACTTGGAAGCAGAAGTATCGACGATCGGTACAACTCCGAACGGACTCAACATCAATGATGGTGTCGGTTCGACACACCCAGAACATCTCGCTGCCTTCGTTAAGGAAAAAGGCGCAGATGTTGGTTTATCGTTTGATGGAGACGGCGACCGCTTGATTGCAGTCGATGAGAACGGTGATATCGTCGATGGCGATAAAATCATGTTCATTTGCGGAAAATACTTGAATGAACTTGGTCGTCTGAAAGACAACACGATCGTTGCGACGGTCATGAGTAACCTCGGCTTCCATAAAACTGTTGAAGAAAACGGGATGACGGCACTTCAGACAGCAGTCGGTGACCGTTATGTCGTCGAAGAAATGCGTAAGAACGACTACACGCTCGGTGGTGAACAGTCGGGGCATATCATCTTCATGGATTACTCAACGACAGGGGACGGCATGTTGTCAGGCGTCCAGTTGTTGCAAATCATGAAAGCGACAGGGAAAAAGTTATCGGAACTCGCAGCTGAGATGCCGATCTTCCCACAACGTCTCGTTAACATCCGTGTCTCAGATAAAAATGGTGCAATGAGCGGTCCTGCCGTGCAAGCGATCATTGCAGAAGTCGAAGCAGAGATGGCAGGCAACGGACGTATTCTCGTTCGTGCGTCAGGAACAGAACCACTCGTTCGTGTCATGGCAGAAGCCCCGACACAAGAAGCGTGTGATGCATACGTCGAGCGGATCGCGAACGTCGTTCGTGAGAACTACGCGTTACAAGAAAACTAAGCAGCCCGAAGCAGAGCGATTGCTCTGCTTCTTTTTTACAATTATTTTAGAAAAACAAATTGATATTTTTACAAAAAATAGGGATTATGCGTATTGAATAGAAAAATATCGGGAATAGTTACAAATACGTTACCTTTCTTGCTTTTTCAGATTAAAGTTCGTATGATGGTGAAGTCGGACAGAAACGGGGTCGGACAGAAACAAGAAGCGCCAGGGCTTTCTCCGTAGGACGAAAGCTGACGAGGTGGAGGTTTATCGAATGATTCGGCGGATGCCTCCCGGTACCAGATCCATACCGTAAATCGTTCTGAAATCGTCCAAGTGATTGGGCGGACAAACAGACCGATCGGGATCCTCTCAACAAGAGCCGTTTCCTCTTCAGGGAAATACTTGTAAATGGAGAGATGTAACATGTGCGGAATCGTAGGTATGATCGGACAGGTCAACACGAAAGAAATTTTATTAAAAGGTCTCGAGAAGCTCGAGTACCGCGGCTATGACTCGGCAGGTCTTGCGTTCGTCAACGACGGCGTCCAAGTCCACAAAGAAGTAGGCCGGATTGCTGCGCTACGCGAAGTCGTTCCTGCAGATGCAGACGGCACAGTCGGAATCGGACACACACGCTGGGCGACACACGGTGTCCCAAGCGTACCAAACGCGCACCCGCACCAAAGTGCGTCAAAACGTTTCACACTCGTGCACAACGGTGTCATCGAGAACGATGAGCAGTTGAAAGCAGAATTGAATGTCGATCTCCTCAGCGACACGGATACAGAAGTCATCGTTCAGATAATCGAAAAGAACTTCAACGAGACAGGTGATGTCGCGGAAGCATTCCGTCAAACACTCCGCGTCTTGCACGGTTCGTATGCCCTCGCATTGATCGATGCTGAAAATCCAGACGTTTTGTATATTGCGAAAAACAAATCACCACTTCTCGTTGGTCTCGGTGACGGGACGTTCAACGTCGTCGCATCAGACGCAATGGCAATGTTACAAGTAACGGATCAATTCGTTGAGCTGCATGACGGTGAGATGATCATCTTGACGCGTGATAGCGTTACGATTCAAGATCTCGACGGTAACGTTCAAGAGCGTGAAGCATATACGGCTGAAATCGATGCATCAGATATCGAAAAAGGAACGTATGCGCACTACATGCTCAAAGAGATGGATGAGCAGCCAGCTGTCATCCGCAACATCGTTCAACAATATCAAAATGAAGCAGGCGACATCACACTCGACCAATCGGTCCGTGATCTCGTACTCGGTCGTGACCGTGTCTATATCATCGGTTGCGGAACAAGCTATCATGCTGGTTTGATTGGGAAACAGTTGATTGAACAAATCGCAGGCATCCCGACAGAAGTGCACATCTCTTCTGAGTTCGGATACAACATGCCATTATTGACAGAGAAACCACTCTTCCTCTTCCTTTCACAATCAGGTGAAACAGCGGATAGCCGTGCGGTTCTCGTTGAAGCGAAGAAACTTGGTCACCCGGCACTGACGATCACGAACGTTCCAGGATCAACATTGTCACGTGAGGCGAACGCAACATTATTGCTCCACGCGGGTCCAGAAATCGCCGTTGCTTCAACAAAAGCGTATACAGCTCAAATCGCTGTCCTCGCTGTTCTTGCGTTTGACCTCGCTCAAGCGAAAGGGGTTGCTGTCAACTTCGATCTCATGAAGGAACTCGGTAAAATCTCAAGTGCGATGGAATCGGTCATGTCTCAAAAAGATCGTTTCCAAGAAATCGCGACAGAGTACTTGTCTGAATCACGTAACGCGTTCTTCATCGGTCGTGGACAAGATGCATACGTCGGGATGGAAGGTGCATTGAAACTCAAAGAGATCTCATATATCCAAGCAGAAGGATATGCGGGTGGAGAGCTCAAGCACGGTCCGATCGCTTTGATCGAAGATAACACACCGGTCATCGCACTCGTGACACAACCACACGTTCACCTCAACAACCGTGGGAACGTCAAGGAAGTCGTCGCGCGTGGTGCAAACGCGTGTGTCATCGCAGCAGAAGGTCTTGAATTGCCGACGGATGCCTTCGTCATCCCAGCAGTCGAGCCACTCTTGTCACCGCTCTTGTCTGTCTTGCCACTTCAATTGATTTCATACTACGCGGCACTCGGTCGCGACTGCGACGTCGATAAGCCACGTAACTTGGCGAAGTCGGTAACGGTTGAATAAGAAAATAAATCGACTCCAAACGATAGGCGCGAAAGTGTCTGCTGTTTGGGGTTTTTTATATAGGAGGACAACAAGATGAATCGCTGGATCGCCGCATTTCCTAAACGATATGAACAGGACGTCCGAATCGTCCAAGCGTGTCTACCGTTTGCTTGGACGCGTTTATCACCCGGGGCGATCGAAGTAAATACAGAGCACGACCAGATACAGATTCCGACTCGCTTATATGTACCAGAGGTTGACTCGGAGCGGATTAAACAACTGACGTCGACTCAACAAACGATGTTATTTTGCCTTTACACCCGTCACCATGATGGTCACATCCGTGAACGTTATCTCCGTCAGTTACTCAAAACAAATCAACAAGATGAATGGATACTCATCTATATTCTTGAACTTGCTAGTGAATACGTCTGTGAAATCGTTGATATCATCGTACCTGTGATCGAGCAATGGGATCCGGAAGTGAAGCGGCGATTCGTCGAGGATGATCCGGCATACATGAAGCGAATCGAAGACCGGATGATCAGTTACTGGAATGCTTATTACCGGTCAAGTGGCGAACGACGATCTGAAGCGGACTACCCAGGCTTTCAGATTATAAAATCGTTACGGGAGAATACTTCGGTAGAGGAAGTTTAAAGAGATAAAAAGGAGGTGCGCCCATGATCACGAAATCAAAGGATCTGTACTTAGAAGGACCCGGACCTGCTGTTTTGCTGTTACATAGTTTTACTGGTAGTGCGAATGAGATGCGGGGGCTCGCTCGCTTTTTACATGTAGCCGGGTATACCTGTTACGCGCCCAATTACGCCGGGCACGGGGAATCGCCGGAGCGCTTGTTTGCGACGACGATCGAAGACGTCTGGCAGTCCGCGCAAGTCGGACTTGCGTTTTTACAAGATCGAGGACACAAAGACATCTTTTTGATTGGACAATCACTCGGTGGAGTGATGGCGCTTCGACTGGCAGAACAGTCAGGATGTGCCGGACTCATCTTACTCTCGACGCCGATTCTTGAGCGGACGATTGCAGGACTCGAACATAGAGTCCGCCGTTATACGGAACGATATTTTCAACTTGACGATCGTTCGCCGGAGTGGATCGCAGACTTTGTCGACTGTCATTTTCCACGCCCGGAAAAAGACTTACGGGCACTGCAACAGTTCATTCTCGACACAGGAGTCGTCTTGCCGAAGATCACACAGCCCATCGCTCTATTCCTTGGCGCCTTAGATGATGCGGTCTATCATGCCAGTCTCGAGCGAATCGAAACGACGGTGTCGAGCCGAGATCAGAAAAAGGTTCTTCTTCCGAACAGTAAACATTTACTGACGCTCGATCGGGACAAACAGCGTCTGTTCGAAGAAATCCTCGTCTTCTTGAAGACGCATCCGGTAGATTCCTTGAAACCATCATCTGCTGTGCAGTAGGCTAGATAGGTAAGCTAGACGTGAAAGGGGAAGGGATCATGCGAATTTTAGTAGTAGGAGCAAGCGGAACGATTGGACAGGCAGTCGTCGAACGGCTGAGTGAGCGGCATGACATCATTCGTGCCGGACGAAGCGGAGCGGATGTGCAAGTCGATATTACGTCAGAAGCAAGTATCCGAGCGATGTATGAAACAGTCGGTTCTGTTGATGCTGTTATCAGTGCCACAGGTGGCGCTCATTTTGGTCCATTGACGGACTTAACACCGGAGCTTAATCAAATCGGAATCGACAGTAAACTAAAAGGTCAGGTTAATCTGGTCCTACTTGGTTTACAGTCAGTACGAGACGGAGGAAGCTTTACGCTGACGACTGGCATCATGATGGACGATCCGATTCGCCAAGGCGCATCCGCAGCGCTTGCGAACGGTGGGGTCAAAGCGTTCGTTCATGCAGCAGCGATCGAGATGCCACGAGGCATTCGAATCAACAGCGTCAGTCCGAACGTACTGATTGAGTCGCTCGAGAAGTACGGACCCTTCTTCCGTGGTTTTGAAGCCGTCCCGGCGTTACGTGTCGCGACGGCGTTCGAAAAAAGTGTCGAAGGGGCGCAGACGGGACAAAATTACGAAGTCTATTAAATAAAAAAGCAGGTAGCGAAAAATCGCTACCTGCTTTTTTTACAGACCGGATAGGATATAACGTTCGATTCCGAAAAGTAATAGAGTGATCCCGAGACAAATGAGTAAGTTGCGTACGAACCAGCGACCTGTCATCGTCCGGTTCATGATCAGTTTCTCCAGTGTCAGATTGACGAGAAGCACACATAAGAAGATGACGCCAAACCAAATCATCCAGACACATCCTTTCTTTCTTCTTAACGAATCCAATAGCTAAAAAGTTTCGCGCCCGTCAGGAGCAGGAAATCATTCAGATGAGCGGGAAGGAAACAAGCAGTCGATTTTACAAGGAGGAACATGACGATGAAACAAGCGGTCCTAGTGATTGATTTTCAACAGGAACTCGTTGACGGAAACACCGAAGAACGTCCGGTATACTTAAAGGAACAAGTTGCGCACGTCATCGAAGCGGTCGTACTCGAAGCAGACGAACGGAACATCCCAGTCGTCTTTATTCGGGATCTAGATGTCGCTGGCGGAACAGGACCCGGTTTTGCAGTCCATGATTCGATTCCCGTTCCAGCGTCCAGTGTCACGTTTGATAAAGCAGCGACGAATGCGTTTCATGGTACCCCATTGCTCGATCATCTACGCCAAGCATCGATTGAACATCTAATCGTCTTAGGTTGTAAGACGGAACACTGCATCGATACTGCGGTACGCAGTGCGACAGTACATGGTTTTGATGTCACACTCGTTGCCGATGGACATACGACGAACGGTTCTGATGTATTGACGCCGGAGCAAATGATTGCCCACCACAATCAAGTCTTGCACGGTCATTATAACGTCGAACACTTTTCGATCGTTCGTCCGTCAACGGAAGATGTCTTCACCCCAACCCACAATGACTACCGGACATGAAGAGGAGAATAAGATGATTGAATTACGAAAAATGACAGCGTCCGATTACGATCGCTACGCGACGCTCGTCCAAGATGAACGTGTCATGCGTTACATCACGGAACAGGCATTAACAGATACGGAAACGAAACAACGCTTTGAGCGAATCCTTGAACAACAGCAGCACGACCCACTCGGATCGTATCTGATTTATACCGAAGAGACATGGATTGGAATCGGGCACATGACCCGGAGTCAAACGCAACCGTTCGAAGCAGAGCTCGGTTACATGCTACTACCCGATCAGTGGGGACGCGGATACGGCACAGCCATTGCAGAGCGTCTCTTACAGTTAGCGACAGAAGAAGAGCTACAGGTCGTCACGGCGACGATTGATCCAGCACATGAAGCGTCGCGCCGTATTTTGATCGGATTAGGTTTTGAATCGACCTATGTTGGACCGATTGACGGTCTACCAGGTGAAACGCTACAGAAAATAGTGGGAACGACGGAATGACGCGAGACGAATGGATTGAACATTTTCAACTCGACGTCGCAGCATGCGCGACTGTCGACGAATCGTATAGTTCTGAAGTCGATCGTCTCGTCCTAACGGATGGTCAGGTCGTCTTCTTGAAGCGCCCGTATACGGCTGAAAAGTGGTACCGGGAACGTGGCTGGATTCATGCACTAGAAGGGCTTGTACCCGTACCACACATCTTAGCTGAAGCAGCTCCCGGGCAGACGACCGGGGCGTTCGTGCTTGCTGCCTTAGCGGGACAGGCACCGATCACGATGAATAAAAAATTGGCGTACGAAATTGGTCGAACGCTCGCAATGCTGCATACGTGTACAGGAGAAGATTACGGCGAGTATACGGAAGATGGATTTTATGCCTATCCAGTTCAGGACTGGCGACGCTTCCGGAATGAAAAACTCGATGGATTCATGCCGTTCATCACGACCGAACTCGATCCCAGTTTTTTAGAGAACATCCAAACAGAGTTAGTCAGACGAGAACAGTCGTTACCGGAGCCTTCACGTCCCGTTGCCACACATTGTGACTTCCGCCTAGCAAATTTACTGACGGTAGGTGATCAAGTCACAGGGGTGATCGATTTCGAGACGACCCGCTACGGGGCCGTCGAGATGGACTTCACGAAGATCGTCCGTAATCTCAATACGTTCGGTTCCATTTACGTCACGGCATTTCAAGAAGGATACGCGACATTACACCCAGACGTGCCGATTGAGACGTATCTAGCATACTATCGTTTGTGGGAAGCACTCACGGCCGTCGGCTGGTGCATCAAACGTGGACTAGAAGAGCACCGGGTGTTCTTTGAGGAGAACATCATGCTTATCGAGCAGGAATTACAGATGACAAGCATATCGGACGGGTATTGATTCACCCATGTCTTGGAAGAAACCTCTATACTTAGAGAAATGAGGAATATGAGGGGGAAGCGAGATGACAGGGAAACGAATCGGAATCATCGGTGGTGGACTCGCCGGAATCTTTGCGGCACGTCAATTGCAGGCAGCAGGACATGCTGTTGAAATCATCGAAAAAAGCCAGAGCGTCGGGGGGCGAATGGCGACTCGTCGGATTGATGAAGGAACAGCGGATCATGGTGCCGTCTTCTTCACGGTTCGGACGGAAGAGTTAGGACGCGAAGTCGACGACTGGCTTGAGAAAGGGTGGGTTCGTAAATGGTTCGGAACGGATTTTCCACGCTATGTCGCGACGGACGGCATGAATCAACTCGTACAAGCGATTGGTCGAGGGATTCCCGTCCAGTTGAATGAACAGGTCACGCATATTACGGCAATGGAGGACGAACTCGTCACACAAGCGACGGATCATCAAGGTGCGTATGATGCGTTACTTGTGACGGCGCCTGTACCGCAAGCATATGAACTGTTGCAGGCTTCTGATCTGGCGCTCGGAGAGGACGATCATGAGCAGTTACGCCAAGTGACGTTCGAGCCGACATTCGTGGGTCTGTTTGAAATCAAAGAGCGACTGACGATCGGGGAAGTCGGCCTACAAGACGAACAACTCGTCGATGGGATGTTAAAACTCGTCAATAATGCCGAGAAACAGATTTCGAAGACGACACTCCTGAGCGTCTATATGACAGCTCGCTTCAGTGAAGACTGGTACGAGCGCCCAGAAGAAGAGACACTCGCGGAAGTCGAGCGTCTGTTACAACAGCAACTCGGACCAGTGACGATTATCTCCCGCCAGCTCAAGCGTTGGCGTTACGCTCAGGCACGCGCAGTTTACCGGACACCGCATTTGAAACTGTCGTCACATCCACTTTGGCTTGCTGGTGATGCGTTCCTTGAAGCCGATGATGCGTCAGGACGGACGCGCGTCGAGAGCGCTATCATCTCCGGATTACGTGTCGCAGAAGCGATCGACACCCACTTACGTCAGACGGTAACAGCGACGGAATGAACGAAAACATGCACTTCTTTTCTGACTCGAGAAGAAGCGCATTTTTTTGTTACTCACGATCATTTCACCTGAAAGTGTTGTTCACTCCAAGCTGCCATGTGATCAAGAATTGGTAAAAAACTATGACCAGCATCCGTTAGAGAATATTCAACACGAGGGGGAACTTCGCCAAAGACGTGCCGTTGAATCAACCCATCCGCTTCAAGCTCACGTAGCTGACGTGTCAAAGTTCCCTTAGAGATACCTGTTAATTGTTGCAGTTCATGAAAACGATGTGTTCCGTGTGTCAGGTGCCACAGCAAGATGATCTTCCATTTGCCAGCGACCATCTGTTGGACCCGAGTGACTGGACAAGCCGTCCGTTGATTAGTTGTTGAATCGAATACAGCCACGTTCATCCTCTCCCATTGGTTCGTTTTGAGGGACCTAGTTTCAGATAAGTGCCTACTTTTTTTAGTGTATCACCTGGCGTATCATGAAGAACAACATCAAACTTCAAAGGAGTGGTTTCATCATGAAATGGTTAATTACAGGAGCAACCGGAAAATTAGGCGCGCGGATCGTGCAGCACCTCAGTGAACAAGTCGGCAACGAACATGTAGCGGTTAGTGTCCGCGACGTCGAAAAAGCAACAGAGCTTGCAGCACAAGGAATCGATGTCCGATACGGAGACTTTGATCAGCCCGAAACACTCGGACAAGCGTTTCAAGGAATCGATCGATTGTTGATCATTTCGACGGACGGTGAAGAGGCGACTCGGATCCGGCAACACCAAGCCGCTGTCACGGCAGCAAAAGAGGCAGGCGTCAAGCTGATCGGCTATACGAGCATCGCCAATGCGGCACACAGTACAAACGGACTTGCTCGAACGCATCGTGTCACAGAGGAAGCGATTCAAGCGACAGGTATCCCGTATGTCTTTTTCCGTAACAACTGGTATCTCGAAAATGAACTCGGAACGATTGACGCCGTCGCGCAAGGCGCAGACTGGTTAACGGCAGCAGGCGAAGGGAAAGTCGGATGGGCGTTACAAGATGAGTATGCGCTAGCAATTGCGACGGGACTGACGCTTGAGCATCCAAACCCCATCTATGAACTATCGGGTCCGTTGCATACACAAGCAGAACTCGCGACTGCAGTCGGAACAGTGCTTAACCGATCGGTCGCTTTAGATGAAGTGGATGAAGCGACATATGGTGAGCGGATGCAAGCAGCTGGCTTACCTGACTTCTTGATTCCAATGCTGACTGGTATCCAGGCAGATATCGCAGCAGGGACTCTGGCAGTAGAAAGTACTGATTTTGAAGCATTACTTGGTCGTCCCGTGACGACGCTGGAAGAGGGAGTCCGTCTCCTTTTGAAAAGATAAGTTCATCTGAACGTTTTCAGGATGAATGAGTAGGGTAAATCCCCTTTAGAAGCAATTAAAGGAGGAGCCCTACCATGAAACTGTCATCCTATCGTGTTAAGGAAGGCGAGCAAGTCTCGTTTTCGAATTACCCGACATCAGAAGAACATAAAATTTCGGAAGCAGAATTGCGAGAGAAACGGATTCCAAAAAGTGTTGAGACGTTACAAGAGTTACATTGGCGTTTGCATGCTGAAGAGAAAAATGGCGTCCTCGTCATCCTGCAAGCAATTGATGCAGCGGGGAAGGACGAGGCGATCAGCTATATCTTTTCTAACTTGAATGCACAAGGACTCCGAACGATTTCCGTCAAAAAACCGTCGGATACGGAGCAAAAACATGACTACCTATGGCGGATCCACGAAGGACTACCAGAAAAAGGGGAAGTCGGCATCTTAAATCGCTCCTATTATGAGGAAGTCATTGCCCCACGAATCCATGATTTGCTCGAGGAGGAAGAAAAGCCGGATGAGGGTGACGTGTGGCAGATGCGCTATCGTCAAATTAATGACTTTGAACGCTATCTTGTCGAGAATGGCTTCCGAGTCGTCAAGTTCTTGTTCCATGTCTCAAAAGAGGAGCAACGGCAACGGCTGTTGACTCGTCTGAAAGATCCAACGAAAAACTTCGAATTCTCGTTTAATGACATTGAGGAACGCAAGCACTGGGACGAATACCATGAGATTTTTGCTGAGCTTGTCTCAGCGACATCGACATCGTATGCACCATGGTATATCTTACCGGCAGATGACGAATGGTATTCCCGCTATATCGTCACCGAAGTCATGAATGACGTCCTGAAGGAAATTGATCCGCAATATCCAAAGCTATCAGAAGAGGATCAGGAACAGCTGGATGAAGCGATTAAACGACTGGAAGAAGAAGCATAAACTATTTAAATACACCAAATGCGATTGTTCTCTTGCTGAGAAGAATCGCTTTTTTAATACACTTAGAGTTGTATGAAATTCTATTTACTCATCATGATTTCTGAACTTCTGAACATCGCGGGACAAATGTCCTGTTCAAATCAGAAGGACTCTCGTTAAATGAGAGTATCATGGAAAAAGAGAGGAGTATGCATATGCGTGGTATCTTATTTGCGATTGCTGGTGGCTTTTTCTTAACGCTTCAAAGTGTCGCCAATGCCCGGATCAGTCAAACGATCGGGACGTGGCAAGCAGCGACGATCACTCAGATGACCGGGTTCATCGTTGCGATCCTCTTAGCGGTCGTCTTACGGGATCGTAGTTTTTCAGCGATGCGCCGTGTCAAACCGCTTTATCTAGCAGGAGGTGCCTTTGCGGCGATCATATTATTCAGCAACATGACGGCGGTCCACCGGATGGGCGTGACCTTGACGATTTCGCTCTTTTTATTGGCGCAATTAGCGCTGGCACTCTGGATTGACGGAAGAGGCTGGTTCGGCGTCATGAAACGCCGACTGCGGGGGCCGCAGATCATCGGCATCTTGATGATGGTTGCAGGCATCTTCATCTTAAAGAGCTAAGGAGGAGAAGAAGTGACGGACATTGTGAGCTATTTGGAACGGTATCAGTTAACGCATGTCTTTGATGTATCGCTACGCAAGGCGATGCACATCCAGACGTTCGCACCGGGTGAGGCTTTATGCCGACAAGGCGATGTTGCGCATGAACTGTACCTGCTCGTCGAAGGGAAATTGAAGATTACGCATATGTCGGCAACGGGGAAACGTCTCGTGTTGTCCTTCAAGCATCCGTTTGATCTCGTCGGCGATATTGAGTTTGTCCGAAAGATTGATTTGATGAACACGGTTGAGGCAGTGACACCAGTAACCGTCTTACGCATCGCCTATGCGGATTTGGAAGAGGCACGTGTACATCATTCTGCTTTTCTATTATTTTTACTCGAGACGATCACGAAAAAGTTTGAATTGAAATCGCATACGCTCAGCTTCAATCTGCTGTATCCGGTAGAAGTTCGGCTAGCCAGTTATTTGCTGTCGATGACACCTGATACGGATGCTTTTGCGAGTAAGGAACTGGTCGATGCGGCAGATTTGATCGGGACGAGCTACCGTCATGTCAACCGTGTCTTACGTCAGTTCGTCGACGATGGGTTGATTCGCAGAACGCAGCATACGATTGAGATCATTGATCGAGACGGATTGATGGAGCGCGTTGGAGAAAGCATTTACGAATGAAAGAGGTGCGACATGGTTACGGGAATCATCCTTGCTCTTTGTGGGGGCATGCTCGTTTGTATTCAAAATACGTTTAACGCAAAAGTCAAAGAACATGTCGGTGCTTGGGCGACGACGACGCTAGTCCTTGGACTCGGGTTCCTCGCTTCACTGACGATTGGTTTGATCGTCGAAGGGTCACAATTGTTTGCACTCGAACAGGCGCAAACTTGGTTTTGGTTCAGTGGGATCATCGGTGTCGGTGTCGTCCTCTGTGTGACGCAAGGAGTTCAACAACTCGGACCAAGTCGAGCGATTTCGATCGTCATGGTGTCGCAAATCTTATTTGCCTTACTGTGGGATACGCTCGGTTGGTTCGGGTTACAAGCCGTTCCATTTACGTGGACGAAAGCACTCGGTGTGTTGCTGATTGGTGGGGGCGTACTGTTATTTCAACTGGGCGGGAAAACAACAACTGTACGACAAGTACGTAAAGGAGCTTGAAGATGTTTTATACGACAGTATTATTCGATATTGACCATACACTACTTGATTTTGAAGCGACGGAACGGATTGCCTTTCGCCGCCTGCTCGAGCAACAAGATCTAACGTGGACGATTGAGCGAGAAGCGCGCTACAAGGAAATCAATCACGCGCTCTGGAGAGCACTCGAACGGGGTGAAGTGACACGTGAGGAAGTCATTCACTCGCGATTCGTGACGTTCTTTGCGGAAGAAGGACGAGAAGTCAACGGACGAGAAGTTGACGAAACGTATCGCGGATACCTCGCGCAAGGGACGGAATTGATTCCGGGTGCGACTGCCCTGTTAGAGCAACTAGAAGGGAACGTCGAGATGTACGTCGTCACGAACGGGATTTCAAAGACGCAACGCGCGCGACTTGATGGCGCCGGATTAACGGACTTCTTTAAAGCGATTTTCGTTTCAGAAGAGACAGGTTTTCAAAAGCCGATGGCAGGATTTTTCGATCATGTGTTTGCGCAGATTCCACAATTCGACCCGGCGCGAACAATCATTATCGGAGATTCCTTGTCAGCTGATATTGCAGGTGGCAATCAAGCTGGTATCGCAACATGTTGGTTTAATCCAGAAGGAAAGCCGGCAACGGATATCAAGCCCACGTTTACGATTACCTCTTTAGCCGAACTACCTGCAGTGCTTGAAAACGCAGCAGTCCTTCAACAATGAATCAAATCAGTCGATAGGAAAGAGAAGGAAAGGGGGCGATCACCGTGCAACGATGTGATCAACAGACGCTGGAGGCAACTCCCGTCTAATTAAAAGGGGAAATGAACATGATTCAACTCGTACCGGTAACAGCAGAAAATTGGGAAGCTTGTTGTGAGCTGACGCTGACAGCAGAACAGCAGGACTTCATGGAAGCGAATGTCTATTCGATCGCGCAAGCGAAGTTCGAACCAAGCCTTGTCCTTCGGGCGATTATGATGGACGATACGGTTGTTGGTTTTGTGATGTACAACACGGAACTAGAAGAACTCGACGGTTACTGGATATACCGCATCATGATTGATCAGACGCAGCAAGGGAACGGTATCGGACGATTAGCGATGCAAGCCGTGATTGACGAGATGCGCGCGTTACCTGCTGCAAAACGAATCGTCGTCGGCTATCGACCGGATAATCAGGCGGCGCACAGTCTGTATGCGAGTCTCGGCTTCATCGATCACGGGAATCGATTCGGTCGGGAAATGGCAGTACGATTAGACATTTGAAGGATGGAAGGACTCTTGAAACGCAAGAGTCCTTTTCTTTTGGATATTTTTTGAAACTTTTTGTGACTCGTCATGCTCTAATAAGTAAAGGGAGGGAACACGATGGACTTACGAAACGAGCACACGACACTTGTCCGCCGTGCGATGAAGCACGATGAAGCGGCGTTCGAGCAATTGGTGCTCCTACATAGCGAACAACTCTACCGAACAGCATATCTTTATGTGAAGAACGAACACGATGCCTTAGACGTCGTACAAGAGACAGTTTATAAAGCGTTCATCTCGATCGAACAAGTGAAGGAACCGAAACATTTCGTGACGTGGATCACGAAAATTCTGATCCGTAATTGTTACCGCGCGTTGGAAAAACAACAACCAACAGATGATATCTTACTTCATGTTCCGGTACAGGAAGACCGATCGCGAGACGAACACCTCGATCTCGTGCACGCGTTATCGCATCTGCGAAAAGAATACCGGGATGTCTTAGTTCTTTTCTATTTTCATGATATTCCGATGAAAGAGATTGCAAGCTTCATCGGGATCACCCTTAATACGGTGAAGACCTATTTAAAACGAGGACGCGAAGAGTTAAAAATACAGTTAGGAGGAATGGATTATGGCACAGCACGATCTACAAAATGACTACGAAAAAATTCCCGTACCGACGAACGCGTTACAAGATCGAATTCGTCAAGGAATTACGCAAGGCGTAGCGGAACGACAACACGTACGTCCGCGCCGGAAACAATACGTAGCTATTGCCGGTCTTGCAGCATCGTTGTTCGTAACGACATTCATCGTCCCACCGTTTGCTTCCGCGATGTCACACGTTCCGTTGATTGGTGGACTGTATCGTCCCTTTACAGAACAGGGGACAGTCGGAACTGAAATCGAGAAGAAACAGCTCGCAACAACAATTGATCAGACGGTAACCGATCAAGGCATTACGATCAAGGTCGTCGACGCCTACTATGATGGTACGACGATCGGGATGAACCTGACGGCAACTGGTGTACCAGACGTCAACGAAACGAAACGAGCTGCTTTTTATGAAGTGTTCAAAGGGGATAAACGATTCGAAGGTACTGAAAATCAAGAACTGGCACATTTCAAACAGGACGGTAAGGTATGGAAAGCACGAATCGAATATGATGTCGGCTTACAGAAATTAAGTGATTCCATGCAGGTGCCACTCGTGATTTCGGAAATGTTTGGTCTAGACGGAAACTGGCAATTCGAGGTTCCGGTCAAACGATTGCAAGCGATTGAACAGACGTTTAATACGACGGTGAAGAATCCTGATTATGCAGTTGATGTCACATTGAAACAGATGACAAAAGGACAGGCAAGTACGACGTTTGATTATACGGCGGTTTATCCGAAGTCATATGATTACCGAATCATATTTTCATTGTTTGATGATAGTGGGAAAGAAGTCATTCACAATTGGTCAGAAAGTACAGCCTTAGTAAGCCATACGAATACTTCATCCGAGCGAACCGATACGTCACGGCTTAGTCTAGGCAACTATGTGATTCCGAGTGGGGCATACACATTGCATCCTCAATTAAGCATTACACCTAAAACAACGTTTATTCCATTGACGACATCGTTACCTTACGCGGAGCAGAATCCAACACATCCGTTAAAAATGACGACACAAAACATTAAGATTACGGACTCTCAAGTAATTGTCGATTTTGAAACGAATGCAGTCGAAATGTTATCAAACATTAAATTGGATGCAGTGAGAAGCATGTTCTTGATTCAAGGAAACGAACCACCGGATGGGCGTGAAATCAAACCACACATCACGGTACGAGATGCGAACCAAAAGCAATTCCGAGCAACGTTTACGTTATCAGCTTCACAAATGGCATCCATTGACGAATTTTATCTGGAGACAGGTTACTCGAATATCATGACGAACACACCAATCGACTTGAAACCGATTCCGTTCACCGTCGATTAAACAGGAGACTCCTGACATGCTGTCGAACTAGAATCAGCATGTGAGCAACAAAGGAGTCTGATGAAATGGAAATACGTCAAATGACAGCGGAAGATTACCCAGAAGTCGTTCGGATCTACGAACAAGGAATAAAGACGGAGAACGCGACGTTTCGCACGGAAGCATTACCGTACGAAGAATGGACGAGGCATCACCATGAACACAGTCGTCTCGTTGCGATTGAAGGCGAGCAACTGCTCGGCTGGGTTGCGTTGAGTCCATTTTCTTCGATTCCAGCATACGCTGGTGTCGCTGAAATCAGTCTTTATATTGCAGAAGAAGCACGCGGTAAAGGTGTCGGCACTCGCTTGATGGAAGACGTCATTGCAACAAGTGAAGCAGCAGGCATCTGGACCCTGCAATCGCAAGTCTTTCCGGAAAATCATGCGAGTCTGCGCCTTCATGAACGTTTTAATTTTCGCGAAGTTGGTCGCCGGGAGCGAATTGGTCGGCTCGGAGGCAGATGGCGCGATACGGTATTGCTCGAGCGACGCAGCACATATCTCTAAAATTCGGCAAGTGGACGCAATGTTCCCTTGCCTTCTTTGTGTTGAAAGCAAGGGATAACGGGAAAAGACAGACAGCAAAAGAAGGGGAGGGATCACGATGGATGATTTTTTTGGTGAGGGACTTGAGACCAATCAACAAAAGCGGAAACGCAAACTGGAGGAAATCTTTGATCAGTCGTTTGAATCGGAGCGCCGGGATTTTAATCAATCGTTGGAGCAGGACGTGACGGTTGCTCTGATCGGAGATGTCAATGCGGGAAAATCCTCGACCTTGAACGCAATTCTTGGTCGCGAAGTGGCAACGGTCGGAGCACGCCCAGGTGAAACGGTCCGCATCGATCAAGTAAGGCAACATCCGGAAGATAAAGTCATCTTTGTCGATACACCGGGACTAAATGATGCCAATACACAGAACTCGGAAGCGACATGGACGTATTATCAAAGTGCCGATGTCATCCTTTATTTTTTAAATGCGGCAGGTACTGTCTTGTCTGAGACAGAGACGAAGAATTTCCAGAAAATCTATCAACATAACCAAAATGTCTTGATCGTTGTCACGAAGATGGATGCGACGGATGATGTCGACACGATCGTTCGCCATATTGCAGAAAAACTACCAGGACCAAAAATCATTCCCGTATCAGCACGAGAAGGAACGAATATTGATCGGCTCCGCCGGGAGGTCCTCGATATCTTAAAAAAGTTCGACAAGGATAATGTGTTCGTTCGCCAGATGGATCCGACCGTTCGCGGGAAGATCGCCAACAATTGGATCGTGGGTGCCGGAACAGCTGCTGGTGCGATCGGTGCTGTCCCGTTTCCAGGAGCTGATATCATTCCGTTGACTTCAATTCAAATCGGCTTGATGCTCAAGTTATCAAATCTGTATGAACGGCAGTTATCCAAGGAGAGTGCCAAAGAGTTGCTTGTCGTGACAATCGTCGGAAACTCCGGAAAGACGGCTTTTCGACAAATAGCGAAACTGGTTCCGGGATATGGTGCCGTCATTGCCGCGGGAGTCGCTTCGACCGCCACCCTTGCACTCGGATACGGAACGAAATATGTCTATGAGAATAAGCTCGAATTAACACCGGAACAACTAATGGGGTTCGTCAAACGATTCCGAAAGAAGGCGGAGGAGTCGTCAGAAGAGACAAACGAGTAATCTCCTTGCTATTCCATACAGCAATGAAGGGGGAGAACATATGACACGACTACTCGAAGAAATCAAACAATATCAATCGAAATTCCGACAAAAGGCACCTGCTGAGAAACAACGGTTGATGGCGGAAGCGACAGCTGAACTGGCTGCTTCTGGAGTCGTACAAGGTCTAGGTGTCGGTGACACAATCCCACACTTTACATTACCCAATGTATCTGGAGAACCAGTCGCAATCGAGACATTACTCGAGCAAGGTCCTGTTATCTTAACGTTCTACCGGGGTGGCTGGTGTCCGTACTGCAATCTCGAGCTTCGCGCGTACGAACGGTAAATCGACCGAATCCGCGCTCAAAGAGCGACTGTCATTGCAATTAGTCCGGAGACAGCTGATTTTGCTGAGCAAACGGCGAATAAGAATGCGTTAAGTTTCCCTGTCTTAAGTGACGTTGATTTACATGTATCCCGTCAATTTGATTTGGTGTTCGACTTGCCAGATTATTTGATTGAGATTTACAAAGCATCGGGACTTGATGTAGCGAAGCACAATGGAAATGAGGATTGGCAGTTACCGAAACCGGCGACGTTTATCATTGATACGAATGGTGTGATTCGTTTCGTAGAAGTGCCGTCCGATTATACGAAACGCGTTGATCCAGAACACATCCTCCAAAACCTTGAACAGAATAAAAAGTATGAAGATTGACTTAAACGGTCTGGCTTCTCTCTACTTGTTGGGAGAAGTCAGACCGTTTGAAGTTTCCCTTTATTTTGTATCAAGAAGTACTCGTCTCAGCCATTCTTGAAATTTGAGATCAGTCTGTTGCCAATCCATTGCCCGTGCAAAATGATGAGCGGAGATGCGAATGGCTTCGTACTCCTCTGGATCTCGGAAGCAAGCTCGCATTTCGGCAGCGAGTGCACCAGGTGTTTTGTTTTTAGCCATGTAGCCTGTCATGCCGTACTGAACGGCGTCTCGGACACCAGGAGCATCATATACGATGGATGGTGTTCCGACCGCCGCCGCTTCAATAATAGAAAAACCTACGCCTTCACGTATGGAAGGGAAAAGGAGAGCGGTGGCACGACTCATCATGCGGCGCGTTTCTGTTTCAGTGACTGAATCGTAATATGTGATAGCATCCTTCACTTCTTTAGGAAGGGGAAGTGTAAGGTATTGCAAAAGATGAGAGCTGTTACGAATACCAATCAGCCAGAGGCGTGTCTCAGGAAACTCACGTTGGACCATGAGGAATGCCCCAATCGTATCTTGAAGTTCTTTTTCGTTCAGACGGTTGATATATAGAAAGGTTGGAACATGTTCTTTTAACTCCCATTCCTGTTCAGACCACGGGGAAAAGGAAAGTCCTGGCGGCAACATCGTGATATGACTGTTAGTAAAACCAGCACTTTGTAGTTCATCTACAACAGAGGGGCTGACAGTCAAGGCATGACTACCTTTATACCAGCTTAACCGTCGAGTCTCTGTCCATTCGCCAAGCTTTGAAAAAGGAAAAACAAGTGTCGTCGACCAACGCTCACGAATCAATTGATAAAGAAATAAAGTTCGTTTATGACGTGGAACATAAAGTGGTGTGAAGAAATGAAACCCATTCAAATGATCCAGAACTAAATCAATCGTTTTAGCATAAGACCAGTAATAATAAAGTGCATATGGAATAAGAGAAGCTGTCGTACCATAACGGAGGTAAGTGATACCATCTCGATACTCCGTCGGTGATCCGCCCTTGAATGAGACAGACAAATGGGTAACTCGGTAGGTAGTACTGACACGCCGCAACATTTCATGAATAAAAGTTTCAGCTTCTCCGGCTTGTGGATGTCGAGCATCACGCCAAGATAAAAAAAGTAGATGAGGTTTCATGTCGTACCTCCTTTGCGTAGAAAAAATTGGATCCGAAAGATTGGTTCTGCTACTAATCTTCTCTACAGTAGAAGGATATTCCTAGAAAATCCTTCAAATCAAATGACTTCTGTTTCATCTATGATGTCCTGAAGCGTTACGTATAAAAGCTTTTGGGTAAAGAACAATAACGAAACAGGTAGGAGGAAAACGCATGAAATGGAAGGGAAGAGAACGGAGTTCGAACGTCGAGGACCGGCGGGGAATGGGTGGGAAAGGAATCGCCGGTATCGGCGGTGGTGTCGGGATCATCCTGCTGATCGTCATCACTTTGATGGGTGGTAATCCAACTGAACTACTCGGAGACTTAACCGGTGGGAATCAGCAAAATACGACGTATGAGGAAACAGCGCAGGAAAAAGAAGCAGCGGACTTCGTCTCCGTCGTCTTGGCCGATACGGAACGAGTCTGGGCGAAAGAATTTAAAGAAGATGGTAAGACCTATAAAAAACCGACACTCGTCTTATATACGGATCAAGTTAGTTCGGCTTGCGGACAAGCAGGGAAGTCCGTCGGTCCCTTTTACTGTCCCGGTGATCAGAAATTATACATTGATTTAAGCTTTTATGATGAACTGCAGACGAAATACGGAGCACCGGGCGATTTTGCGATGGCCTATGTCATTGCGCATGAAGTCGGGCATCATGTCCAGACGTTACTCGGAAAATCGGATGAGATCATGCCACTTCGAAAGCAAATGAGTGAGGAGAAGTTCAATAAATACCTCGTTCGATTCGAGCTACAGGCAGATTATTATGCCGGCGTCTGGGCGCATCACGCGCAAGGAGAAAACTTGCTCGAAGAAGGCGATCTTGAAGAAGCGTTGACAGCAGCCAATGCTGTTGGGGACGATACGTTACAAGAGAAAGGACAAGGATATGTCGTACCGGAAAGTTTCACTCACGGCACATCGGCGCAACGAGAGCGTTGGTTCCAAAAAGGCTTTGATAACGGCACGATCGAAGGTGGAGACACATTCAAAGCGAAGAATCTATAAAACGAAGTAAAGACATACCTTTTGAAACATTTTCCAGTCGTTTCCGTAAAGAAGAGATAAGGATTCAAAGGGGAGTGTCGAAGTTGAAGCACATCAGTCTATTTTTGTTGCTGTATACGGCTGTCGTCGTATTGACGTACATCGTGTCACGATTTGCGCCAAACTTGTTGGTCTACATGGTCTATATTGCGATTGCGTCGTTACTCGTCATCACGGGCTATTTATTGAAACGGCTTGTACTGAAACGTTAAATACCAAAAAGGGGCTGACTCACATGTCGTCCTCTACAAAGATAAGGGTGGCAGAATGATGATCTGCCACCCTTATTTCGTAAAAAAAAGAATGACACGTCACTCCTACAGGAAAAAGCGCATTATGCGCTGCCAGAGACAAATAAGACCCGCTTTCCTGCTTGAATGAAGCAGGAAAACTGGCTTGTGTCTCGCCTGAGGAAAGGACGTGAAAAGACGCGTCATTCTTTTTTGAGTCAGCCTCTTTCGCTATTTAAAAGCAATCTTATGAACGGAACATCGTCGGATCATCTGGAACGTTCTCCAGGTAAGTGATCCGTCCGTTTTCATTAAGACGTGCGATATCTTTTCCGTCTTGCGTGAAGACGCTACCGTCTGCCCGTTTTCCGCAAACTGCCCAGCGTGTTTCATACGTTCCTGGTGTTGTTTCTTCCCAGCCGGCGTACATGTGCTTAATATCCTGATTCGCCGTGAACACATGACGGACGAATTGTTTCCAGGCGTCGATGCCGTGCTTTGGTTGTCCGTTCAGAACGAACGTGATGTCTGTCGTAAACAAGGAAACGAGATCCTCGAACGCTTGTGCGTCCGTGCGTGACGCGTCGAATAAGTCGAAATAACGATTCAATACCATAGTAAAAACCTCTTTCTGTTCATTAAAGTGTCATCATCCGGTCTGTGATTAACGCATGCAACCGTTCTAAATGTTCCGGTGGACAGGAGGTATCGATTGCTTGACGGATCGAGCCGATTGATTCGCGCTTCAACGTCGATTGCCAAGCATCTTCTGCCTCTGTCATCAGATTCGAGAGCAGACCGATCTCCTGTTCCTGAATCCCCATCAAATCTTCAAAGACACCACTTGACGCGTACAATGTCTGTTTGCCCTCAATGGCTTGATAGACATCGAAGATTTGAATTTCTTCTGCCGGACGTCGCAAGCGAAAGCCCCCTTTGACACCAGGTACGGAATACAACAGATCCGCCTGAACGAGTTTTCGTAAGAGCTTTTGGAAATAGGTCGGTGAAGCACCGAGTTGCTGACTAATGAACTCACCGGACAAAACGGCGCGCTCCGGCAGGAAGGTTAAGAGCAACATCGCATAAACGGATTGCTCGACTCCTGTTTTCATTTGCATAGAAAGACTCCTTTCGTTAAACGTGGATAATGTATATCCATAATAGTTCGATAATGAAAAATTGTCGAATGATATGCTCTCACAAAACCGTCACACCTTTTCGACAGCATCTGCATGGCATCCCCGTTCCGGATTCGGTATACTAAATGTACGATATGTGAAAATATTCACTAAAAGTCGTTCACACTTTGTGAAAGGACGTTTGTATATGAATCCATTAAAAGGAATCGTCCAGATTCCACGTAGTATTCTCATTCAATTCATCATTGCGGCTTTCTTAATGGGGGTCGCGGTCGTCGGTCAGTCATACGGCATCGTGCTGACGGTCGATCGCATTTTCCTAAAAGAACAACCGTTTGAAGCTGTCATTCCGTTACTACTCACCGTTCTCGGTATGTTGTTGCTCCGAGTCGCCGTGACGTATTGGAACGGTCGTCTCGGTACGACGTTATCGGCACACATGAAGCAGGCGCTTCGGGAAGCACTCGTTGCGAAATATACGAGTCGCTCAGTCGAGATGATGCTACAAGGGCAAGCGGGACAGAAGGTCAGTGTCTTGCTCGATGCAGTAGACGAGATGGACAGCTACTATAGTCAATATTTGCCGAAAGTCGTCCAGACGACGATCGTTCCCTTGATGGTCTTGATTGCGGCATTCAGCTATGACTGGATCACGGGTCTTGTCATGATGATCACGGCGCCGTTCATTCCGTTGTTTTACATCATCATCGGCATCATGACGCAAAAGCGGGCCGATGCTCAACTCGAGAAGATGACGGCATTCTCAGGAACGTTCCTCGATACGTTACAAGGACTGACGACGTTGAAGTTATTTGGTCGCGCGAAACGACAGCGTGACGTCATCGAAAAAAGCAGTCTCGATTTCCGAGATGCGACATTAACGGTCTTGAAGCTCGCCTTCTTGTCGTCATTGATGCTTGAGTTCATCTCGATGCTCAGCATGGGAATGATTGCACTTGAAGTTAGTCTGCGTTTGATTCTGTTTCAAAGCATCACCTTTATCCCAGCGTTCTTGATGCTCGTGTTGGCACCAGAATACTATCTTGCCTTAAAAGAGATGGGGGCTGCTTTCCACACGGGACGCGGTAGTGTGGCAGCAGCGAAACAAATCGCAGCCGAATTGACGGCAGACGATCGTCCTGTTGCATTCGGTCAATCGGAACTCACGATGAATCGTCCACCACAAATCGTCTTGGATGAAGTCGGCTTTACGTACCAAGAAGGACGTTTTGCCTTGCAAGATATCGGGCTTACGATTGAGCCGTATCAAAAGGTAGCGTTGATCGGTCGCAGTGGGGCCGGTAAATCGACCGTCTTGCAGTTGATTGCCGGACTCGCGGATCCACAAGAAGGACGGATTCTACTCGACGGAACCGAGCGCGGTCAGGTGGAGGAAACAAGCTGGTTTCGTCAGTTGAGCTACATTTCTCAACATCCGTATCTGTATGCCGGAACACTGGCAGAAAACATCGCGATTGGTGAGCTTCGTCAAGCGACGCCGGAAGAGATTTTCGAAGCGGCGCAGGCGGCAGGGCTCGAGGAGTTGATTGCGACGTTGCCTGAAGGGATCGACACGGTGATCGGAGAAGGTGGACGCGGTCTATCGGGTGGCGAAAAACAGCGTGTTGCGTTAGCACGAGCGTTCTTGAAACGCCCGAACGTCGTCGTCTTTGATGAACCGACGACTGGACTTGATGTCAAAACGGAGCGACTGCTCCAACAAGCGATTGAGCAACTCGGACAATCGGCAACGGTCATCACTGTCGCGCACCGTTTGCATACGATTGAACGATCGGATCAAATCGTCGTTCTCGACGGCGGACGAATCGTCGATCGTGGCACCCATGATGAATTGCTTGGTCGCGATTCGGAATATGCGCGGATGCGTAGCGTCCAGAGAGGGGAGGAAACACGATGAAGGAATTATTAGGAGTCTTTCGGTTGATGGTGCATCAAAAACGCGATATCGCCTGGTCGATCTTCTTCGGTGTCCTCGCCGGTGTGACAGCGGTCGGTTTATTCGCAGCAAGTGGTTACCTGATTTCAAAGGCAGCCTTGTTGCCACCGATCCAGACACTCGCCGTCTTGATCGCCCTGCAAAAAGTGTCGAGTCTGACGCGCGCCGTCAGTCGGTATGCGGAACGTTACTATTCGCACCGGGCGACGTTTACGATTCTTAGTGACATCCGAACGTCATTTTACCGTCGTCTCGAGCCGCTTGCGCCAGGGATTTTTGGTAAGTACCGCAGTGGTGACTTACTTGCGCGGATCGTCGGGGATGTCGAGAGTCTACAAAATACGTTCTTACGTGTCCTCTATCCACCGATCGTGTTACTGCTCGTTTTCTTCTGTACGATTTTTTTCGTCAGTTTCTTCTCATGGACGATTGCCGGGATTCTGTTGCTTGGTTTAATTCTGACCGGTTTCTTGATTCCGGGATGGTTCGCGTATCGTGAACAACGCTTCGCCCGTTCAGTCCGTGTTCGACGTGGTGACTTGTCGACAGAAGTGACAGAGTTATTCCAAGGCTATCGTGATTTGAAGATTTACCAACAGCTCGATCAAAAGGAACAGGACTTGAATGCCGTCGCGAAACGGTATGTCGAGGAAGAGAAACGTAATGGTTTACACGCTGTCTCGAACCTGGCCTTAAATACGATGGTGACGTTGATCATCTCTTGGCTTGTCCTCGGTGTGGGTGCCTATCTCGTCGCAAGCGGACAACTCGAGGGAGTTTTCCTCGCTTTACTCGTCATGACATCGCTGACCGTCTTTGAAAATGCGGCACCGATGGCGATCTTACCCGGCTTTTTTGAAGATAGCCGTCATGCTGCGAAACGACTCGATGAAGTCGTGACTGAGCAAGAGGAGCCGACGTACGCTCCGTTCGTCCTCGATCAGGCACCATCCTTTGAAACGAATGCGCTGACGTTTACGTTTCCTGATGCACCCCGTCCAGTCTTACGTGACGTCACTGTCTCGATTCCGGCTGGTAAGAAGACGGCGATCGTCGGAGCGAGTGGTTCCGGGAAATCAACGTTACTTCAATTGATGTTACGGATGTATCCGACGGACGGATTAACGATTGCTGGACAGGACAGTCAGACGGTTGATCCGGAAGGACTCTGGCAGCACGCGAATGTCGTCCTGCAACAAAATCACTACTTTTATGGAACACTTCGTGATAATCTACTTCTCGCAAACGAAGCAGCGACGGACGAAGCGATGCGACAAGCACTCGATGATGTCGGATTAACGACATTCGAGTTGAGTGATCGTGTGTTTGAAAAAGGAGAGAACTTATCCGGAGGAGAAAAACAGCGGCTAGCGATTGCCCGCGTGCTCTTGCGAGAAGCATCGCTTTACTTGCTTGACGAACCGACGTCATCCGTTGATGCTTTGACGGAACAGATGATTCTCAAGCGACTGTTTGCGCGAGCAACGGATGCGACACTTGTCCTCGTCAGCCACCGCTTAGCAGGTCTTGAAGCGATGGATCAAATCATCGTCATGGATCAGGGTCACGCCATCGAAGTCGGAACGTATGCCGAATTGATGACACGACAAGGGGCGTTTTATGAGTTAAAACAAGTCGAGCAGTCGGTGTTTGCTCCGATTGGATAAAAAGTATGGAAGGCAATGAATCAAGTAAGGTTCATTGCCTTTTTTATTTAGCTTGGAAGAACTGAAAAGACATGACAGTCTACTTCTGAAATGGTAAAGTCTAGAAAAAACATAGGGGGATTTCATGCATATCAAACAATCATCCATCGTCGTCGATCAGACGACCGTTTCATATGATCATTTTCAAATGGGATCCAAACAGGTCTGCTTCTTGATTTCGGGAGCATCGTACGTATACGACCATCCATACTTTTACTACAGTCGAATGGCATTACTCGCGCGAGGCATCGATGTCATCTGCATTCACTATGTGACAGAAGATCTATTTTCGATGTCAGACGCTGAATCAAATGCCTGCATGACGCGCCGAGTTGACGCTGTCGTCTCGGAAGTGCTTGCGACGCATCCATACGAAAACGTTCAGTTTATCGCAAAATCGTTAGGAACGATTCCGCTTGCCGCGTTACTTGCTAAGCCGAGTCTACAGACAGCACGCTTCGTTTTCTTAACACCCGTCCTAAATGAAGTGGTTGAACAAATCGCCACATCGACGCAAGTTGGACTGATCGTCATTGGCACGGCCGATAAGTTTTATGATGAGGCAGCACTTGAAACGTGTCGGACATCACAATTAATGATCGATGTTATCGAAGGCGCGAATCATTCACTCGATCAAGGATTTGAGGTCGATTCGTCACTTGCAGTTCTCGGACATGTCATTCGTCAGATCGAAGCCAGTTTGTTCGAACCACTACCTAAGTAACAAAAAATTCGTCCAGCAGAGAGCCTGCTGGACGGATTTTTTAGTATGGACGAAGTAAGGCACGAACGGGACTACCGTCGCCATCGACGAGCGGGAGTGGGACGGCGTTGAGGTGGTAATCACCAGGCGTGATCGCATCAAGGACGAGTCCTTCGAGGATATGGACTCCATGCTGCGCCAGTGCGTGATGGGCTGCCATTTCCTTGCTATCAATCGCATCGACGCTTGGTAAGTCAAGACCAATCAGCGAAATCCCGAGTTCTCCGAGACGTTCAGCAAGACTTGGTGTCAACACAGGAATCGTCTCTGGGAAAGTCGATTTGTCGATCCAACCATCCGTTTTGATGATCAAGCGCTGGACGTCATTTAGCTCAAAGCCATCTAAATCAGCGGCTGTGATTTCTGTACGCCCTGGTAAGTAAATGACACGCGCATGTCCGATATAGAGGTTTGGATCCAGGTCGATGATTTTTTGTCCAGCATCATCAAAATGAAACGGCGCGTCGACATGGGTACCGGTATGCAGACTCATCGTAACTTTGCCGACGTTAACGGAACCGGTGTCTGCCTTATTCCATGTCAATGTCGCTTCAAACGGTGTATCCCCCGGCCACGTCGTGACGTGACGATCAAGTGGTTGTGAAACATCAATCCATCGTGTCATCGTTTCATCCTCCTCATAATGTCGTGCGGACCGACCACAGTTCCGGGAAGAACCGGTGGTCGAGCACACGCCGTAGATAACTGACACCAGACGAACCGCCCGTTCCTGGTTTTTGTCCGATGATCCGTTCGACGGTACTCATATGGTTAAAGCGCCACATCTGTTGCTGGCTTCCGATATCCAGTAGTTTTTCACCGAGTTCATACAGATCCCAGTATTGCTCGACATCTCGATAGACGCTTGCCCAAGCGGCCTCGACACTTGCATTCGGCGTCCAGTCTTCCGTGACATCACGCTCAAGGACGGACTCGTCGATCGGTAGTCCATGACGCGCCATCGCCCGGATCGTTTCATCGTAGATGCTTGGTGTCTTCAAGTCTTCGAGCATCATCGGATAGAGTGTTTCATCATGTGCATAGACTTTTAGCATCTGCTCATTCTTGAAACCGAGCGCGAATTCGATTTGACGGTTTTGATACGACTGAAAACCGGACGAATGACCGAGCGCGTCACGGAATTCCAGATATTCGGCAGGGGTCAAGGTCGACAAGACATTCCACGACTGAATCAACTGGTGCTGAATCTTTGAGATCCGTGCGAGCATCTTAAACGATGATTCGAGATCATCGTTTGCAACGGCTTGCGTCGCTGCACGCATCTCATGCAGGATCAGCTTCATCCATAGCTCGCTCGTTTGATGAATGATGATGAACAGCATCTCGTCGTGATGACCTGATAAGCGATGTTGACTCGTAAGCAATGGATCCAGTTGCAAATAATCCCCATAGGACATATCTTTCTTAAAATCCGTTTGAATCGATGCTTCAATAGACGTAGGATCTGTCTTTGTCATTCCCATTCATCCCCTTTATCGAGTTAATTCAGTTTTCGTTTTTCAGCGGTCTTCAGTTGTTCTGGATGCGCCCGTTTCCAGAAGAAATAGGCGATAGATAAGAACACTAACCACGGTATACCAAACTTCAAGACGATTTGGAAATCTGTGAACCATGTCGTCAGGACGAGTGCGAATAACAACAATGCACCGAGAGCCGTCAGATACGGATAGCCCATCATCCGAACCGGTAACGTCCGTCCACCTTCACGTTCCCAGGCTTTACGGAAGTAGAGGTGGGAGATGAAAATCATGAACCACGTGAAGATCGCCCCGAACATCGAAATCCCCATCATGAACGGATAAGAGACGCTCGACTGACTGCTGATGATCGCAGCGAGAAAAATGCCGAGCGTTGATAAGGCGAGTGCGAAGAGCGGTACACCTTTTCGATTTAAACGACCAAATACTTTTGGCGCATATGTTGCCTTGGATAATGAATACATCATCCGTGTCGAAGCATACAGCTGACTGTTCATCGCGGAGAGCGCTGCCGTCAGGATGATGAAGTTCATGATACCGCCTGCATATGGAATCGATAGCATCTCCATTACTTTGACGAACGGACTTTGATCGACGCCGCCTGCTTGTTGCCACGGGACAATCATCAACATTAAAGCAATCGTGACGACATAAAACGTCGAGAGACGGAAAACCGTCGCTTTTAATGCTTTCGGTACGGCAACGTCCGGGTCCTTTGCTTCACCGGCAGTGACAGCAATCAATTCCGTTCCGAGGAAACTGAACAGGGAGATGAAGATCGCAATCCAGAGACCCGAGAAGCCGAATGGCATGAAGCCACCATCATTCGTGAAGTTTTGTGGACCGATCTCAGGGCTCGGACTACCGATGACCAAGTAAGCACCAAGCAGGATGAACAGTAAGATGGCACTAATCTTAATGACCGAGAACCAGTACTCAAAGGTTGCGAACGTATTGACTGTCGTAGCATTAATGTAAATTAACGCGGCAGCGAATACGAGAATCCAGACAACCCCGGGAACGTCCGGGAACCAATATTTCATATAGATGGCGATTGCACTAACTTCAACGCCGATCGCGAGAACGTTTGCGATCCAGTACGAATAGCGGACGAGAAAACCCGCGTACGGACTAATGTATCGTTCGGCAATCGTACCGAACGAGCCAGATGTCGGATGGGCGACCGTCATTTCAGCCAGACAGCCCATTAAAAGTAGGACGATGAAGGCGCCGACTGCGTAACTGATCAAAACGCTCGGCCCAGCAAGCCCAATTGCAAGCCCACTTCCGAGGAAGAGACCGGTACCGATCGCGCAGCCCATTGCAATCATTGTGAGTTGGCGTGTCTTGAGTTCACGCCGTAGTTCAGTAGGTTGTTCCATGGTGTACTCCTTAAGCAACGACTTCGCGTTCATTCGCGAAACGTTCGTATTCTTTATCTTCCATGATTCGTTTAAGTGTCGCGACGACGTCATAGACATCGGTAAACGTGTTGTAAAGCGCGACGGGTGCTAGACGGACAATGTTCGGTGCCCGGAAATCGGGGATGATCCGATTTTCCTTGAGTGCTTTACAGATCCGCGCCGCTTCCGGGTGCTCGAGGCTGAGATGCGCCCCACGGCGTTTATCGTCAATTGGATTTCCGATGACGAAACCGTACGGTATGAGTTCCTGCTCGACAAGGTCCATCATGTACTGCGTCAGGGCGAGTGACTTCGTTCGGACGGCTTCAATACCGACTTCGTCAAACATCTCTAACGCACCGATTTGTGGGGCGAGACTTAAGACGTGTGGTGTTCCAATCTGGAAGGCACCTGCGTGCTCGGCCGGTGTCATCGTGTGATCCATGTCAAACTGCTTGTCCTTGCGCGAACCGAACCAGCCCGTCAGCCCAGGCAACGTTCCGAAATGACGTTCGTGGACGAATAATCCACCGACTGTTCCAGGACCGCCGTTCAAGTGCTTGTAATTACACCAGTAAGCAAAGTCGACGCCCCAGTCATGGAAAGCGTGCGGAACGGCTCCGACGGAGTGACAGCCATCAAAACCAATCAAGATGCCGCGGTCGTGTGCCGCTTTCGTTAAACGCTCCATATCAAGAATCTGTCCGCTTCGGTACAGCACGGCAGGCAAGACAATCAAAGCGATATCGTCTGTCATCGCGGCAATAATATCGTCCTCCTCTAAAAAGCGACCATCATGACTTGGTACTTGGACGAGATGTGTCTCCGGATCCAGTCCGCGTAAACGAAGCTGACTTTGTAAAGCATAGATGTCCGACGGGAACGTCAGCGCATCCGCTAAAATCTTATCTCGTCCTTCTGTTGGTTGGAAGAATGTCGCGACGAGTTGATGTAGATTGACGGTCGTCGAACCGGTGACCATGACTTCTTCCGCTTGTGCGCCGACAAGCGGAGCGTTGAGGGTAGCGAGACGTTCTGATAATTCGAACCAAGGATGACGTCCTTTCATCCAGCCGTCGATTCCGAGTTCTTTCCAGTCTGATAGCGACTCGAGCAACGTCTTCTCGGCACGCTTCGATAATAAACCGAGCGAGTTTCCGTCCATATAGATACTACCCGGTTGCAGATAAAACTCATCACGATAGGTGGACAATACATCTTGATCGTCCCGAGCAACGGCATCCGTCCGTTTTGCTTGTAATGTCATACGTCATCCTCCTCAAATGAATACTCAATCAATTTTGACAAAAGCGTAGCAAACAAATTGACATTGTGTCAATATTATCGAATAGAGAAAACAAAAGGAGTGAAGGACATGTCATCTTCTCAACCAGAAAAAATCGATAAACGGCATCTGCGCACAGTGCGGACACGCGAAAAACTGTTGAGTGCGGCACGTGACGTCTTCTTAGAACAAGGGTTTCAAACGTCAACGATTTCACAAGTGATCAAACAAGCTGGCGTCGGCTACGGAACAGCCTACGTGCATTTTGAAGGGAAAGATGAGTTGCTCGTCGTCCTGATGGAAGATGTCATGAGTCGCTTCCATGCGATTGCGGAACGAACATTTGAACCGACGACGTCGCTAGAGGCAAAGGAACGTATCGTGACGCAAGCTACGGATTTCTTACGTCTCGCGGAAGAAGAACGAGCGATGCTACGGATCGTTGAGCAAGCAATCGGCGTCTCTTACATCGTCCGTGCGAAATGGAAAGCGATTCGAGAACGCTTCATTGATCGGATCAGTCAGGACATTCAATATGCTCAGGAGACAGGACTCGCGCGACAAGATGTCGATTCGAAGCTCGTCGCCCGTGGCTGGTTCTTCGCGAACGAGATGTATTTATTCGAAGTCGTCCGTGAAGAAGCAACAGCGACGATTGAAGAGATCGCACACGTCTTAGCGACGATTTATACGCAAGGACTCTACCGGATCGAGGATTGATGAACGGACAGGAAGGGAACGTTTCAAAGTAGAAGGGAGCGTGACCGGGATGGCGTTTGATTACGATCTCGATTTCAAGACGACGGATTTTCGTAAGGAGCCGGAAAAGTACCGGGTCGGACGCGGAGAGCAAGGCGTTTTGCTCGTCGAACCATATAAAAGTGAGATCTTGCCGCATTGGCGTTTTAAGACGCCGGACATCGCGAAGGAATCTTCCGAGAAAATTTATGAGATGTATTTAGCTTATAAAGAAGACGGAGACTTCGTCGGTATGGATATGGCGCGGAAGTTCATTCAGATGGGACATACGCGCGCACGACGTTACGCGAACTATAAGGGTGGGCGTAAATATAAAGATAAAGAGACCAAAGAATTGCACACGCGCGAGATCGACGAAGAAAAAGCAAAATCTGCGGCTATCTTCCAAGAAAAATGGGATTTGATCCGGGCAGATGAAGAATACCTTGAACTTAAACGTGCGCATCAAAAGCAGTACGGATAAGTCATTTCAAAATAAAGGGAATCCATTCAAACCATGCGATACTGAAAAGAAAACGGGAGGCCTCGGTATGAATCGTTGGTGGGTTCCGCTGTATCCGATTGGTCTGTTTTTACTGGTCGATCACTTTTTCTATGATATTTCATTGATATGGCTTATCATGCTTGGTATTGTGAGCATCCTTTTAAGTATCCGTCCGAAGCGACGATCCTTTTCGTCATATCGTCCGTTAATGATTGGGACACTTTTGATCGGCTGTGGTCTGATACCGTGGTTGACGCTGGATTTTACAGGAATCGTCTTCGTCTTCTTGTTAACAGAAATCGCTGCAAAACTGCTCGTGTCAGGAACAGAGGAACAATCCGTATGACGTGCGAATATCGTTAAACGAAATAGCCTCGACTGCTCTGTCCGATTGGATGGAGCAATCGAGGCTATTTTTAATGCGTTTAAGAACTCTGTTCGACTTTGGCAATCAGTCGTGATTGACGTTTTTGCCAGATGAACGATCCGATGAACGTCACGACGAGGAAGATCAGACCAAGTGCGAATGGATAGAAAATGTTGACGTCATACAGTACACCGGCAAGCGTTGGTCCGAGCACGTTCCCGATGCTCATATAGGCATTGTTCATTCCCATAGCAAAGCCTTGCTCATTACCAGCGAGCTTTGAAATCATCGTATTCAAGACGGGGCGTAAAATCGATGTCGCAAGGAAGATGACGAGGGTAATCGCAAAGAATCCACCGTAACTTGATGTCAATAATGACAACAGGAAGCCGAGTGCTGCGATGAACAGGAACAGGTTCAGGACCTTTCCTTCGCCTAAATTACGGGATAACTTATCGACGATGAAGATTTGAGCAATGACGCTGATGATTCCAGTTGACGTCACCATGATCGCGATGTCCTTCGGTGAAGCACCGAATTGATCATCAACGAACAGACCGAGTACCGATTCGTATGCCATGAGACCAAAGCTCATGACGAGTGTAATGACGAGCGGTACGAAGTACGGTTTTTTAAACGATGTCCCCAGTTTCTTAAGCATCGACCCTTCATCTGGTGCCATCGCTGTTGCATCGTGTTGTTCGCTTTCTTGAAGTAACAGGACGCTGAATAAGACAGCTGCACCCGAGACGATCGCTGAGATGAGCAACGGCAATTTTAAGTCATACTCGGCAAGGAATCCACCGATTCCTGGACCGATGACGATCCCGAGTGACATCGCAGCTGAGACATAGCTGTTTCCTTTTGCACGTTGATCCATCGTCGTGATGTCCGCAACGTAAGCAAAAATCGCTGGAATCAGGAGTGCGGCACCGGCACCACCGATTGCGCGCGAGATGTAGAGAACCGTGACAGAGTTTGAGAAATAGAAGACAAACATCGAGAGCGTCAAGCCGATCAATCCATAGATGATCATCTTACGACGACCATATTGATCTGCCCATTTACCAGCAATCGGTGACATGACGAGCTGTGCTCCGGCAAAGATGGCAATCATTAATCCAGCCGCCGTTCCACCTTGTCCAATCGACGCTAAGTAAGCGGGTAGAATCGGAATGATGATCCCGAAGCTCCCGACCGCAATAAACATATTGATCATGAGAACCGTTAATTTTTTTCGTTGATCCGCGTGCAAGGGGACCCCTTCTTTCGACCCGCTTTTTGTAAGCGGTTATTTGTTTCACCTTCATTATCTTAGATTCAAGCTAAAGCGTCTGTCAACGTAGACGAGTCGATGATTTGAAAAAGACTCTATCCTTCAAGAAGGATAGAGCCAATTCAAACTTATTGCTCTTTTTTGAATAACCATTTGACGTTCGGTGACAGCAACGGTCGGAAAATCGTCACGATGGGTCGACTCGACAGCAACCAGACGAATCCGGTAGCGAGTAAGAAAGAAAGTCCAATCAATAACAGTGGTGACTCTGTAATGGCTGGTGGAACCGAATCTCGGAACAAACGAACGATGAACGAGTGGATCAAATAGATCGCGAGCGTCTGAATTCCGATCTGGTCGAACCGTTCACCGAACGACCGATGCGGTACGAGCAGGAGAACGGAGAAGATCATGATAGTGCTGATGGCGTAAAGAAACAGTTGGATTGCCACTCCCTTGAGAAGCGGGACTTCGAATTCACCATACGTATCTCGGTAAAAGAGCCAGACCGTGTCAAACCCATTTTTTGTCCAGAGAATCATGAAGACGGCAATCAAGAGTGAGATGATCAGTCCGGTCAACCGCCCGATCGGTGCTGTCATCTGTTTTCGCCAGCCGGTATCAGTTAACCAGCCACGCTCCTTGACGAGATACCCCATCAAGAAGAACGGATAAAAGCTGACGACTTTTTGTAATGATAGGAAGTTCGTGATCGAATCTGGATTGGCGTTGATCAATAAGGCGAATAAGACACTGACGATCAGCGGAAAACGCATCGCTAGAAAAGCCGGTGTGACGGTCTGCCAAATGATAATGCCGAGCAAATACCAAAGCGTCCAGTTCGGAACGAGTGGATGAAGTAATCCATCGAGCATTTCCCGTAAGGAGTCATCCTGCGTGTAAGATAAATAAATTTCGTGAATCGACTGCCAGAGAAAATAGAGAACGACGAACGCGATGATTCGTTGTGGTCGCGCTTGTTTGAAGAAATAGCCACTCATGAAGATGAAGGCTGGCATATGCAACAGGTAAATGACGTTATATGCCATCTTGACGACATCATTTCCTGGTAAGTCACGGAACGTCTCGATCAAGTGACCAAAGACAACCGTGAAAATGAGTAGCACTTTATAGTTTCCAAGCCAATGATCGTACATAGGAGCGGTCACTGGTTTGATAGCAGTGGTCATTTTTTTTCACCAAGCAGAATTTGATCGACGAACCGGGCACTCGATTTCCCGTCCTGATGCTCGAAGAAGTACTCCGCGAATGCTTTGACGTTGTGCATTTCGAAGTCTTGATTTTTAATTCGCTCAATCAACTCTTCTGATGTCTTGACGATCGGACCAGGTACGAATTCCTCGAAATCATAGTAAAAATCGCGTTTCGAGATATAGTCTTCAAGATCGTACGCGAAGAACAACATAGGTCGATTCAATAGAGAGAACTCGAAACACGTCGATGAGTAATCCGTGATTAAAATGTCTGAGACGAACAGCAATTCATTGATTTCACGATGATCCGTCAAATCAAGGAAGAAGTCGGCATAGACTTCAGGAATCTCCATCCGACGACGGATGAACGGGTGGAGTTTTAGGACAAAGACATACTCCTCATGAAGTGCTTCATACAACGCATCGAGATCCAGCTGATCAAAATCATAATAGGCACTCTTCGCACCATTTCCTCGGAATGTCGGAGCAAACATGATGACTTTCTTTTGTTTGAAGATTGGATATTCCTCATAAATACGTGCTTTCGCTTCCTCGATGAACGGTTGATCGAAGAACATATCCGTTCGAGGAATACCGGTCGCGACGACTTGATCTTCCCGTAAACCAAAACCTTCTGCGTAATGACGGGCGACATTATGAGAGCTAACGATCGCTTTCGTGTAGTTCCGGTGACTGAGCGAGTTCGCACTTGGACCACCTGGTTTTCCGAGGCGACTGTAACCGAACGTCTTGAAGGCGCCAACGGCATGCCAGACTTGAACGAGGTCACTGCCTTTACGAATATTTAACGGATAGATCATCGGATAGAAATCATCGACAAGAATCGTCTTTGCTGTCGCTAAGTGATATGGCAGCGTAAACTTATCACGCCAATCACGGCGAGACTGGAGATTCGGTTTGAAGAACGTCTTCACATCAAGATCGAGATTGCGACGCTCGACTTCATCCAAGATATAGGCAAAGTTACCGCTAATATCGCTCCGTGAGTCGGAAGCGAGGATGACTTTATTCTCTTGGATCGGTTGGGTCCATTTCGTAACGTTATAAATCGCCTTGAACGTAAAACGACGGAACTTGAACGCCCGTTTTTTCATGTTCTTCTTCCATTTTTTATACCGGTTAATGACTTGAATTAGACGTTTCGTTTCGCCTTTCTTCAGGGAATGGAAACCTAAAGAGTTGCTGTATTGCGAATACTGCACGACAAGTTCGTACTCAAGTAAGATTAACGCGTTACTATGTTTCGTATCAACGCGGTAAGCGACAGGGATAAGTGAACGTGTATCACCAAAAGGCGCTTCATGTAAGATCGTCTTACCTTGGACGATGGCGAAAAAAGCATCAAAATAACCCATCGGCAACGGACGACCTGTTGGCGTGATATGGTTCAAATTTAATTCGCCTGTAAAGGACTCTTCCGTCCAGGCTCCTTCAAATGGGAAACGGCAGATGAATGTCCGTTTATTTCGTTTATTACGAAAAACGATGGCACGTTCGAGTGGTACCGATGCTTCAACAGGTTCAGACTGGATATAATCGTCATCCGGTTCCTCTGTATCAACTTGCTGTTGCAATGAAGGATTTTCAAATAATGTTTGTTCGGCGTGCAAAAAATCAGTCAACCCGCTTAAACGTGCTTCGAAACGAAACGTCGTTCCGGCTAACTCTAAGTAGGTGACCTCAGCATGTAAAGTAGGCATAAGTGTCTCTTCTGTCAAAACCATCTCTCCTCGCTCGAATAATTACATTACATTTACACAATACGGATAAAATTTTAAAACGCAGTTGAACATAGTATAGTGAAACTAGAAATCACCACTCATTATATCGTGAGACATTAAATTTAATAGGGATTTCTTTATTTTTTTGTGTTTTTGTAAAATAACACTTCAACACAGACTGCATCACTACACATACCCTGAAGGATAGGGAGAGAAAACCGAAATACGATTATTTCATAAGGGAGGGAAGCAGGTCGTCTCGTTTGGAACAGGCAACGAGACACTGCGTCAGAAGATGATTTATGCAGCCATTTTAGCTGGAGGAAAAGGAACACGAATGGGGAATGTCGATCGCCCGAAACAATTCTTATCGATCGGAGAACGTCCGATCATCGTCCATACAGTAGAGAAATTCTTGTTACATGAGGATTTTGACCGCATCATCATCGTCACACCGACTGCTTGGATTAACTATACACGCGATATTTTGGAGAAATACATCGGAAAAGATGAACGTCTTGTCATTACACCGGGTGGACAAGATCGAAATGAATCAATCATGGCAGCTGTGAACTGGATTGAAGAGAAAAACGGTCTGTCTGAAGAAGACATCATTGTCACGCACGACGCCGTCCGTCCGTTCCTGACGCACCGCATCATTAAGGAAAACATCGAAGCAGCGCAAGAGTTCGGTTCATGCGACACGGTCATTTCAGCGATCGATACGATCGTCGCGTCAACGAACGGCAAAACGATCACGGATATTCCGGTTCGTGATCAAATGTATCAAGGGCAAACACCACAAAGTTTCCAAATCACGAAGTTAAAATCGCATTATGAGTCACTCTCAACGGAAGAACGGGCGATTTTGACGGATGCTTGTAAGATTCTTCTTCTGAAAGGAGAAGATGTGGCGCTCGTCACGGGGGAACTGTTCAATATTAAAGTGACGACACCATACGACCTACGGATCGCGAATGCTATCTTGAAGGAGCGGATTCATCAATGATTAACCAAGTCTATCAACTCGTCGCCCCGCGTCAGATTGAAGTGACCTATGATGAGCGATCACTGAATACCGATCGTGTCGTCGTGCGTCCGACATATCTATCGATTTGTCACGCCGATCAACGCTACTTCACAGGTAGTCGTAGTGCGGAAGTATTGGCGAAAAAATTACCGATGGCGATGATTCATGAGGGAATCGGAAAAGTCGTCCATGATCCAAGCGGTACATTCAAGAAGGGAACACTCGTCGCGATGGTGCCGAATACACCGACGGAAGATGATGATATCATCGGTGAAAACTATCTGCGCACGAGTCGTTTCCGTTCGAGTGGATATGACGGCTATATGCAAGACTATGTGTTCTTGAAAGCGGATCGTCTCGTTGAGGTACCGATCGATCTTGATCCTGAAGTCGCGGCATTCACCGAACTTGTCAGTGTATCGGTCCATGCTTTGACTCGCTTTGAAAAGATTGCGCACCCGCGCCGTGAGACGTTCGGTGTTTGGGGAGATGGAAATCTTGGTTTCATCACGGCACTTTTGTTGCGTAAATTATATCCGGAAGCAAAACTACTCGTCTTCGGTAAAACCCAGTCGAAGCTCGACTACTTCTCGTTTGCGGACGAGACATATCACATCGACCAGATTCCAGCTGATGTCTCCTTCAACCACGGTTTTGAATGCGTCGGTGGAATCGGTAGCCAATATGCGATCAATCAGATGATCGATTACATTATTCCAGAAGGCACGATGGCATTGCTCGGTGTGTCAGAAGATGCCGTCGCGATCAACACGCGGATGATTCTTGAAAAAGGACTGCGTGTCTACGGATCAAGTCGAAGTACACCGGCTGATTTCGCACGGACGATGGAATTGTATCAAACTCATCCGGACATTCCAGCCTATCTATCGAATCTGGTTTCGGGCGTATTCCAAATCCGACAAATCGAAGATATTCATAAAGCGTTTGAAAACGATTTAACGAATCGCTTCGGAAAGACGGTCATGGAATGGTGCATGTGATGATATGCGCTGAAAAAGAGGAGAATCGTCTATGAAACAAAAAATTCGGTTATTGCAACGACGGACGGTCCACTATTTGCTTGCTATGACATATTGGTTGACGAAGCGACTGCCGATCCAATCAAAGAAAGTCGTTTTTGCGACCTATCGTTCCGATCGTCTCGTCGATAACTTTCGTGCCGTCTACGATGAACTAGAGCGACGCGATTTAGGATATGAATACGTTTTTTTGTTGAAACGATTTCCTCAATCGTTGGTGGGACAAATTCAATACGTCTTCCACATGATGCGAGCGACGTATGAATTAGCGACTGCCCGTTATTTCATCATCGATGATTATTATTATCCTGTATATGTCTCGTCCTTACGGAAAGGAACAGAAGTCATTCAGCTATGGCATGCTTGTGGAGCCTTTAAAAAGTTCGGCTATAGTGTGCTTGATAAATCCTATTCGCCGGATGACGATTATTTGAAGATGGTCCAGATTCACCGGAATTATAGCAAGGTCTATGTTTCCGGTGAAGCCTGCGTCGCACCATATGCGGATGCTTTCGGAATGACACAGGAACGGATTTATCCGTTAGGGGTTCCACGGACGGATCAACTACTGAATACAGTACGCCAAGCCCGTGTGCGAGAAAAGTTGTATGACCGATATCCAGAATGGCGTAAGAAACGAATCATCTTACTCGCTCCGACGTTCCGTGGAAACGGACAGACGACAGCACATTACGATCAAGAGCTCGATTTTGAGAAGTTTCGTCGTGAGCTTGGACCGGATACAGTCCTCTTGCTTCGCATGCATCCGTTTGTTCTTAATCCACCAATCGTACCGGACGCGTATTCGGATCAAATCATTAACATGACAGACTATCCGGACATCAATGATCTGATGCAGATTGCGGATATTCTGATCACGGATTATTCATCTGTCATCTTCGAGTTTGCCTTGTTGCAGAAGCCAATGATTTTCCTTGTTAACGATCTGCAGTCGTACAAAGCAGAACGCGATTTCTATTTCCCGTATGAATCCTTCGTACCGGGACCGATTGTCTCGACGTTCGAAGACGTCATCGCTTGGATTAAACGCGGGCAATTCGATACGCAGAAGATCGAGACGTTCGCGAATCAGTTCTTTACGTATCAGGACGGGGAAGCAACCAAACGAATTGTCGATCATTTGTTATATGACACGATTCCGGAAGCACCTGTCTATACGAAAACGCCGGTATGAACACAAAAAAACGTTCCGATTGCGTCTCCATTTGGGGAGAGAGACGTCATCGGAACGTTTTTATTTTGAATTGGGGCTTGATTGGCGCGAGCAGGGGTAGCTCGCAGAATGCGCACCTCTTAAAAGTGCGTCAACTTGTCCTTCAGGGACGTTCTCGGTTTGACAGGTGGAACGAGGGCTGGCCAGCCGATTTGAATGACGCCGAGAACCCGTTCATTTTCTGAAGCGTGAACGATTGAAGCATATTCTGGTGTAAACCAATGTTTTCCGCTCTTCCAGCAGCAACCAAGGCCGCGCTCTGTCGCCACCAACTGTAGATTTTGAATCATGGCAGCTGTTGCGAGTGTATCCTCTAGCTGTTGATCCGGTGTCCCTTGTACTTGACAAAGTACTGTTAAGTAAACCGGGACTTCCCGTAATTTTTGTTCAGCCTGTTGACGTTGTTCAGATGTTTTCGTCTCGAATTGACCACGCGCTGTCAGTAACTCCATCAAAGCATCGACGTACCGAGTTTGTCCCTCTTCGATTGCGAGAACAAAACGCCAAGGTTCTCGTAATTTATGATTCGGGGCATACATCGCCGTTTCGAGTAATGCCTCTACTAATTCGACTGGAACTGGTTGTTCCGTATAAGACCGAATGGACCGGCGTGTTTTAATCACTTGTTGGACATGCATCCGTTTCATCTCCTCACTGAGTACTTTTTCACTATAGATGATAACGATTATCATTGTCAATGTTATTTGTCAGAAAACAAAAAGACGATTCCTAAGAAGAAATCATCTTTCGTTGAATTTGTATTAAGAGGCTTTTCGTTCCTCTTCTTGAGCAACAGTCGTTAGTTTCTTTTTCATGAGACGAATCCGGTACAACGCAAATAAATAATGGGCGAAATAAATCGTGAATCCCAGGAAAAGCGTTAATGCTACATGAATCTGAACGCCAGGAACAGCATGAAGCTGAATGAAGAGCAAGACAGCCATTGCCATCGTATAGAGCACCATTTCCACCGATTGTGGCATGACGCGTTGACGTTTTAGGAAAAAGGAACGCATGAGTGGTAGGACGACGAGACTGACGAGACGATCGACCAGACCGATGACGAGCACACTGATCACCATCGCTAAACCATTTTCAAAAGTGATTAATCGTGGAAAAACAAGATATGTGACGAGTAATAGTGGTCCAACTAACAAAAAGATTGAAATCGAGGCACGTGCAAAGACGAAGAGCCCGTTGACACTTGTTAAAAAGGCGCGAAAAATCTTTTGCGACCAAGGCGATGGTCGACCGACTTGCCAAGCAAAACAACAAGCAAAGATAAACGCATAAAATTGCAGAAAGGCAACCATAAAGCATCTCCTTTAGATATGAAACTCATTGTCCCTAGTGTATCGATTTTAAGAGAGAAGTGCAAAGAAGAACTTTTCACGAAGTATAGCAAAAGACCAGCTGATATGACATCAACTGGTCCTTCATGAATCAATCCAGATTTGGTTCTTTTTTTCCGTGCAAGAAGAAGGACAGAATCAATGCGAGCGCAGATAAAACGGTCGCAATCCAGAACGCGTCAGTGATCCCTTGGATCGTTGCTTGTTTTGTCAGCATCGTAAACCAACTCGTTGAAGCAGCTTGTGAGCTACCCAGCTGTTGTCCAAGATCGTTTAAATGTTGCGAAAGCGTCGGGTCGAGCGTCGTGAACTGATTCGCATCGTCTGCCAAGTGAGCCGTCGTTTGACGGGTCATGACGGTGACGAGAATTGCCGTTCCGATGGAGCCGGCGACTTGACGAAGTGTGTTTTGGGTTGCGTTTCCGTGCGGGATCATCTTCATCGGTAAAGCGTTCATACCGGCAGTCATGATCGGCATCATGATGAATGCCATACCGAATGACCGAAGCATGTAGATGCCCATGATGGAATAATACGACGTATCCATGTTTAATTGCGTCAATTCCCATGTCCCGTACGTCATCAACGTCAAACCGAAGATAGCGAGCGGTCGAATACCGAAGCGGTCAAATAAACGACCGGCAATCGGTCCGGTGATTCCCATGATCAGTGATCCGGGCAAAAGGAGAAGACCTGAATCGACCGGTGAAAAACCGCGAATGCTTTGAAGGTAAATCGGTAAAAGCAACATCCCACCGAACAACGCCATCGTGACGATGACATTGATGAAGAGGGTAAATGAAAATTCCGGAACCTTCAAGACGCGAATGTTTAACATCGGATCTTCCATCGACAGCTCACGCATTGCAAAAGCAGCAATTCCAATTAAGCCGATGACGATCGTGCTGATGACGATCGGGCTATCCCAGCCGTCATTCCCGGCTTCACTGAATCCATAAAGGAGACTGCCGAACCCAATCGTACTGAATAATACACCAAGTGCATCAAAAGAAGGTTTCGAGAGTGGCTGTGTCAGTCGGAACCAAGCCGTACCGAGTAGCAATGTCACTAATCCAAAGAACGACATCGCATAAAACATGACGTGCCAATCATAGTTTTGGATGACATATCCCGTGATCGTTGGTCCGACTGCTGGAGCGAGAATCATCGCGATTCCGAGCATTCCCATGGCAGCGCCACGCTTATGCGGTGGGAACAATGTCATGAAGACATTTGATCCTAGTGGCATTAAGATACCAGCACCTGCCGCCTGAACGACACGCCCGATCATCATGACCGGGAAGTTCATCGCCATCGAACAGATGATTGATCCAAAGAAAAAGAGTGTCATCGACGCGAGGAACAACTGGCGGAACGTATAACTGCGCATTAAAAAAGCACTGATCGGAATCAAGATCCCGTTGACGAGCATGAAACCTGTCGTCAACCACTGGGCAGTGGACGTCGACACGTTGAAGTCATTGATTAGAACCGGTAACGCGACATTAATCAACGTTTGGTTCAAAATAGCAATGAACATACCAATCAGTAAGACCGTCAGTACTTTCGGAATACTGACGTTTTCAGTCGATACTTGTTTTGAAGGTGCTGCGACTGGTGGTGTCACGGTCATCGTCGGTTCCGTCTCGAGGGACTCCTCAAGTGTCGGTCCGTCAGTGGCCAGTGCGATGTCGGATTGACGATTCCGGCGGGCGATCCAGTTGACGCCGATGATGATCAGAATCGTGAACGCACTATATCCGAACAAGAAGGTAGTAGACATGAACGTCCCTCCTTAATCCTTATGAATGCGGACGGTCACATTCATACCAGGTCGAATGTCGAGTGATTTTTCTTGCGAGAGTGATACTTTAACTGGAATGACTTGTGCGACTTTCGTGTAGTTCGCATTTCCGTTTGAAGAAGGCATCATCGAGAACGTCGAAGCTGTCGTCATTCCGATCTGTTCCACTTCACCAGAAAGTGTCGTGTCAGGATAGCTGTCGACATATACGTCAACGGTTTGTCCGACTTTGATTTCATCGATTTCTGTTTCTTCGATGTTCGCTGTGACCCAAAGGTCGTTTAAGTCAAAACCATAGGCAAGTGGTGTACCTGCTGCGACGAAGCCATTCTTTGTCGCCATCGACTGAACGATCGTTGCCTTCGCAGGCATCGAAACAGAAAGATCTGTTGGTTTTTGTCCAGCTTGCGCAGTCATGATGTGACCAAGTGTTGCACCGCTGTCGAGCGATTCGCCTGTTTTAGCAGACCAGTCCGTTAATTTACCAGCGCTTGGGCTAGCAATCGTTATCATTTTGCCATCGATTTTCGCATTGTCTGTTTTGACATAGCTTGTTGCTTGATCGTAATAGTAGTATCCGACGACCCCACCACCGATCAAAACGATGAGTGTAACGATATTAATGATTAGTAATTTCTTCATACTCATGGGTGTGTTAGCATCCTTTCTTGTGTACAATCGATTCAAAAAAAGTACTCCTCTGGGGGGAGGAGTAATTAATATAGTTAATTATATGGATAGTTAGATAACAAACAACCAACAGTTTCCGACAAAATGTTGGAAAAATAAATGATAACGGATTCATTTTTAAAAAGAGGATGGAAAAGGAGTGAAATGCACATGAAAGAGAGCCGTGATCCACGACCAAAACGGTCACGTGACCGTATTACGATGGAATTGTTTCGTTTACTGAAGACAAATAGCTTTTCGAGCATCACCGTCAAGATGCTGACGGATGGGGCGGGTGTGAACCGCTCGACCTTTTATGCGCACTACACAGATAAATATGATTTGCTTGACCAAATCGTTGAGGAACAGATGATGGCACTCGAACAAGCGATTCGGATTACAGGTACAGGCACCGTATTTCCGACAGTCGAACAGGTCAGTCGTTATTTTGCTCGTTTGTTCATTCACATTGAAGAAAACGAATTGTTTTACCAAACGATGCTCGTTCAAGGTCCTATCAAAACGTTCATCTCACGTTTTCTTGATACGTTGAAAGAAAATTATCGCCTCGTCTTTCGATCCCAAGTCGCAGAGGATGCGACTTTCGTCGATCGGGATTTGTTACTGAACTATGTCATTGGTGGACAGTTAGGATTATTGATTTCCTGGTTACGAAACGGTCGGCCATATTCATCCGCATATATGGCGGAGCAATTGAGCCGGATGATCGTCTTTGGAACGGTTGAAAGCATCGGTTTTCCGAAAGAAACGGAATAAGGTCATAGAAAAAGACACTCCCGCTAGGAAGTGTCTCATATTCAAGCTTGTCGGAAGGCAAGTTCCTTCGTATAAATCGTACTTCGGTTTCGTCCGCTTTCTTTTGAGTAATACAACGCTTTATCTGCTTGTTGTAATGCTTCAAGAGACGTATGGGAACCACTAGAATGTGCAATCCCAAGCGAAATCGTGATTTGCAGATCAGGTACGTCTGCCGTCGGGAACAGGTTGCGTGCGACTGTCATCCGAGCCAACTCTGCGATTTTTTGAGCTTCTTTAGCTGTAGTGCTTGGTAAAATGATCAAAAACTCTTCACCACCGTACCGTCCGACGAGGTCATCCGGTCGTGTTAAGGAAGCGAGTGTCATGCCGAGTTGACGTAGGACATCATCCCCGGCGTCATGACCATATGTATCATTGACGTGCTTGAAGAAGTCGATATCAATCAAGACAAGTGAATACCCTTGATCCGTTGAACCGACAAGTGACAGTGAATCATCGAGACGGCGCCGATTGGCAAGTCCGGTCAAAGCATCCGTCATCGCTAGTTTTTGTTGATACTGAATGTTTTCGAAGTGACGGCGTAATTCCGTCAGCAGTCGAAAAGCAACAAAGCCAGCTAATAGATTAAAGAAGATATAAGCGATTGAAATTTTAAAGAATGTCGACCAGCTGTTTGTCAGGATATAGATGGCAGGTAACGAATAGAGAACACCAATTGACACCAATAATTGAAAATGGCGTGTCGAGACATGAACGAATCGACGTACGATTCCGATCGTCGTAATGATTAAGACGATAATCAGTGTGGACAGATAAAAACCTTCCATTTGATCGACGGGTGTCAAAAAGTAACGTGTCCCGATGATCATTATACCGGCGACGATGGCGCTCGGGAAACCACCGAATAGCATAGCGATCGCGACTGGGATGATTCGTAAATCCACACGGGCGACATCGATCTGAATGCCATTAAACATCAACAAAACTGCAATCAGACCACAGACAGTTCCCAATATGAGGCGTGTACTCCAGCTGGAATTCAGCGAAATACGTGGTCGATTCCGAAATGGTAAGAATAAGAGAGTAATCGTCGTGAACAGTAGACAAAAGTTAATGATGAATTGATTCATGATGGACAACAAATCCTCCCAACTCCCCCAGCTAACAGATTTCCATATATATACTCCAGTATACTCATCTAGGTAACGGTTAGACAGAGGTAAATGTTTAGATAAAACATAAAAAACGGTAGAAAATCTACCGTTTTTTATGAAGACGAAGTGAGCGTATCCTCATCCATCGTCAGTAAAATCTTATCGAAGACGCGAATCATCGTTTCCAGTTCTTCTGCTGTTAAAGTTCCGAAGCGATCTTGTAAATAGTTTCTTCGGACGACCTCGAGTTCCCGAAAAGCACGCTCTCCGTCATCCGTCAAAGCGAGGACAATCGAGCGACGATCTTCCGTCGAACGCGTCCGTGTGACATATCCTTGTTTATAGAGCTTATCCGTTAAAGCAGTGACTTGACTCGTCGCCAGCTCAAATTGTTCCGCAAGAAGTGTCGGACGCTGAGGACCGTTTTCTGAAAGACTCCGTAAGATGAAAAATTCGCTTCGGGTCGCTGTTCCTTCAAATAGTCGATTAAGTTCACGTCGCAGGGTACGAAGAATGACACGCATTTGTTCCTCGAGTCGGTAAGTCAGCAAATCACGTTCCTGTGGCATGCAAGCAGCATCCTTTCTCTCAGTAGACTTCTATCATTTAGTGTACTAAACATATCGGATTTTTACCATCTACTACCCCAGATTCAAAAAAGGCAATTGACAATTTCGTGGCGGTTTGTGTAATATGGCGTAGTAATAACTAATTTAATTCAGTTCTCACTCAACCAGTGGGATGGAGGTTGCAGTTCTTAAGAGTACGGTTACGGATGTCGTCAAGCGACAAATGAAGTGACCTGAAAGGAAGAATTGCCGAAATCAATCATCGCTTTGAAGATGATCGATTGGGATTAGATCGAATAGGTCTAATACTGTCACAAGTCGGGTATCACTTACTTGTGGAGAGCTATCTTTCACGACGGTAGAATGAGGCGCATTCATTTTATTATGTTGCGTTCTCATCTTCCATCTGGAAGATGAGGGCGCTTTTTGTTTTTTCATTCAAAAAGTGTCCTCTCAAAAAATCTAAACAGAGAGAAGCGAACGAAATGAACAAACTAGATGTGAAACAAACAACAGATTCGACAGCCGAAGGATTAAAACGTGGATTACAAGCCCGTCATATGTCGATGATCGCCATCGGTGGGGCAATCGGAACAGGACTTTTCATCGCGTCCGGTGCTTCCGTTGCAGCAGCAGGACCAGGTGGTGCACTCCTATCGTATGCAATCGTTGGTCTGATGGTCTACTTCCTAATGACGAGTCTTGGCGAAATGGCGGCGTATATGCCTGTCGCCGGATCCTTCTCGACATACGGGACAAAATTCGTCGATCCCTCATTCGGCTTTGCACTCGGTTGGAACTACTGGTACAACTGGGCGGTCACGATCGCAGTTGAGCTCGTTGCAGCACAAATCGTTATGACGTATTGGTTCCCGGACGTTCCTGGATTTTACTTCAGTGCCTTATTCCTTTTACTCATGATCGGCTTGAACTACTTCTCCGTTAAAGGTTTTGGGGAAGCGGAATATTGGTTCGCCATGATTAAAGTCGTCACTGTCATCGTCTTCTTAGTCGTCGGTGTTGCGATGATTTTCGGTGTCTTTACATCGGAGCCACCGGTTGGCTTTAAAAACTTTGCTCTCGGGGATGCGCCGTTCGTCGGTGGTATTCCTGCCGTCATCGGGATCATCCTCGTTGCTGGATTCAGTTTCCAAGGAACGGAACTAGTCGGAATTGCCGCAGGTGAATCGGAAAATCCGAAAAAAAACGTTCCAAAAGCAGTCAAACAAGTCTTCTGGCGCATTTTACTCTTCTACATCCTTGCGATTTTCGTCATCGGTATGCTTATTCCGTATACGAGCCCGAACTTGGTTTCCAATGACATCACGGACGTTGCCGTTAGTCCGTTTACGCTCGTCTTTGAAAAAGCAGGTCTTGCGTTCTCGGCAGCACTCATGAACGCCGTCATCTTGACATCTGTTCTATCTGCTGGTAACTCAGGTATGTATGCTTCCACACGGATGCTGTATACACTTGCTCGTCAAGGAGATGCACCAAAGTTCTTTGCAAAAGTGTCGAAAAATGGGGTACCGCGTAACGCCTTGCTTGCAACAGGAGCAATCGGTGCGCTCTGTTTCTTAACATCGATGTTCGGTGGACAAGTCTACCTGTGGTTACTCAATGCTTCAGGTATGACAGGATTCATCGCATGGCTCGGAATTGCGATCAGTCACTATCGTTTCCGTAAAGGATTCCTTGCACAAGGTCATTCGTTGAAAGATTTACCTTACGTGGCACCAGCGTTCCCGTTCGGTCCGCTGTTTGCATTCGGTCTTTGTTTCCTTGTCATCGTTGGTCAAAACTATGCAGCATTCCTTGCTGATCGAATTGATTGGGTCGGGATTGCCGCGACGTATGTCGGAATTCCGTTGTTCCTTGCCTTCTGGTTAGGACACAAATTCAAAAACCGGACGTCGATTGTTCGTTACGAAGAGATGGACTTCCCAGAACATCCACGTCAATCGTAATCAACGAGCCACCTTCAAATGAAGGTGGCTTTTTAGATGTCGCTTCAAGTAAGATGAAAGAAAAACAGGAGGCGATCTTCGTGAATTACTGGTACCACTTTAAGCGTGCCTTCTTACCGATCGCATTATTGCTTGTGACGCTTGCCTTGTACCAAATGATTTATCGTTTGAATAACATCTGGTACTCGCTTGGAGGACTTCTTCTTGTCTTCGCGGCAATTTACTTCGTCATGCGTCGCCTAAAAACGAATCCAGAGGATTGAATGAGCAGGAAAGTCGAGTCCATTCTCTGAACGCGGTAAAATAGAGACATACAGAGGAGGGGAAGATAGATGGCAAAAGCAATATTTGCAGGTGGTTGTTTCTGGTGCATGGTCAAGCCATTCCATAAATATGATGGGGTAGAGCAGGTCATTTCAGGATATACCGGTGGTCATACAGAGAACCCGACTTATAAAGAGGTCTGTTCGGAAACGACAGGTCACTTGGAGGCGGTTGAAGTCACGTACGATCCGTCCGTCATTACGTATGAAGAATTACTCGATATCTTCTGGCGTCAAATCGACCCGACAGATGGCGGTGGTCAATTCAATGACCGTGGTGAATCATATCAGCCGGCTATTTTTTATGTCGATGAAGAGCAGCGTGAAGCAGCTGAACGTTCGAAAGCAGAGCTTGACGCATCAGGACGTTTCTCGCGTCCGGTCGCAGTAGAGATTCGTCCGGAAAAGCCGTTTTGGCCAGCAGAAGAATATCACCAAGATTATTATAAAAAGAATCCGTTCCGTTATCAGATGTATAGCGTCGGCTCAGGTCGCGCGAAATTCGTTAAGGAAGCGTGGAAGGATCATGGTAAGGAAAAAGAACTAAAAGAGCGCCTGACACCGATTCAGTATAAAGTCACACAAGAGAACGGGACAGAACCCGCTTTTCGTAACGAGTACTGGGATGAAGAACGTCCAGGTCTTTATGTCGATATCGTCGATGGTACACCACTCTTCACATCAAAAGATAAATTCCAGTCAAACTGCGGTTGGCCGAGCTTCGCTAAACCGATCTCAGAAGACAAGATGGAAGTCGAACTCGACACGAGTCATGGGATGACGCGGACGGAAGTACGCTCTGCGAATGCAGATAGTCATCTTGGTCACATTTTCGATGATGGTCCGACAGAGCTTGGTGGTCTACGCTATTGTATCAACTCAGCAGCGTTACGATTTATTCCGGTAGAAGAGCTTGATTCGGCAGGATACGGGGAATATAAAAAACATTTCGAGTAACATGTAGGGAGCAGTCAAACGATTTCGTTTTGACTGCTCTTTTTTTCAAATGGAAAGGAGAGGATCAGATGTTTCAGTCCGTGTATGAAGAGATTCGACAGATGACGATTGCAAAGGTACTTGATTTCTATGATCATGAAATCCGTCAGCTCGATGAGAAAGCACGTCAGGAAAAGTACGACAAGATGAGTTTGAGTCCATTTCGTTTTTTTCGGGGGAGTTCGCATCTTTTTTATTACGATGTGACCCGGATTCCGCTTGGTTTTGACACACCTCGTGATAAGCCAACTTGGATCCAAGGTGATCTTCACTTTGAGAACTTCGGTGTCCATGGCAATGCAAAAGGAGAAATCATCTACGACGTCAACGATTTTGATGAAGGATACTTAGGATCGTATTTATACGATTTGATTCGCATGGCAGTCTCTGTCCGATTGTTCGCTGAAGAGGCAGGATATGATTCAGTCCCTGCAATTCGTAATTATGTTCTTGAATACTTACATGATTTAAAAAAGTATGCACTTGGAAAAGATCCAAGTGATGTTTGTTTTACACGAGATAATACAAAAGGATCAATCAAGAAATTAATCAAGAAAGCAGAAAAAAAACGTGAAGAATTAATGGGGGAGCGAACAGAACTGGTAGATGGCGTGAGACGATTTTGTACACTCCCGGATATGGAAGTAGTAGATGATGCGACACGAGCAGCAATTGAGTCTGCCTGGCCTTCCTACATCGAGACAATCGACACCGAGGATCGCCGTGAGGAATCGTTCTATACGATCAAGGATATCGTTCGTAAGCTAGACAGCGGAACAGCATCCATTGGTCTCGAGCGCTATTACATCTTGATTGAGGGCGAAGGGGGAGAAGAAGATTTGATTCTTGAGATGAAACAAGCGCAAACGTCTGTCCCTTCGTTATTCCTGCCCGTTTATCGTCCAGAAGCAGAAACCGTTCATCAAGGGAGACGGGTCATCACGTCGCAAAAGGCGATGCAGGCACATGAAGATCCATATCTTGGTTATCTGACGATTGAAAAAAAGGAATATTATGTACGCGAGCGCTCACCGTACAAGAAAAAACTAAAGGCGAAGCATATAAAAAGTCAGGAAGACCTTGAGAACGTGTTATGTATTCAAGGTCAAATTACCGCGAAAATCCATGCGCGGGCAGATCAAGATGCGGGAATTCAAGAAAAAATATTAACCCATCATGCGGATGTTGAAATCATTCGAGCTATCGGTGTTTCCGATACCGCTTTTTTGGAGCAGATCGAGCGTTGGTCAGAAGCTTATGTCATGCGAACAAAGCTGGATTACCAAGTGTTTTTAGAATGGATGAAGACGCGGAAAACGACTTAAAACGTGGACTGAAAAAGGAGAAAAATATCGGTATGTAACAGATGTTACATGCCGATATTTTTGAAGTGATTTTTATTCTTTAACAGATGAAAGCGTCACGCAAAAAACAAATAGGTATAATGACCTATATCAATTTATCTGAAAACTTCGTAAATTTTTGATTAAGTTCTTACGAACGACTCGCTTCGTAAGACAAATCACAACGGATATAGGGGGAAGTACATCATGAGTTTGACGCGGAAAAAAGATGTTTCCGCTATGATTGCTGCAAGTAAACGCAACAGTGGACTTGCTCGAAATCTTGGCGCGATGGATTTAACGTTTTTAGGAATTGGCGCCATCATCGGTACCGGAATCTTCGTTTTGACGGGAACAGGAGCGTTGACTGCAGGACCAGGACTTATCGTATCATTCATTCTATCTGCCATCGCCTGTGGTCTAGCTGCTCTTGCTTACGCTGAATTTGCATCAACGATTCCGGTCAGTGGATCCGTCTATACGTATACGTATGCAACGATGGGAGAGATCTTCGCTTGGATCATCGGTTGGAACTTGATTCTCGAATATGGACTCGCCTCCAGTGCCGTAGCAGCCGGTTGGTCAGGTTACTTCCAGTCTTTACTCGCAGGATTTAATATCCATGTGCCAACAGCTCTCTCAGCAGCTCCAGGAGCAGTAGAAGGAGCCAAGACATACTTCAACCTTCCAGCCTTCCTGATCCTCTTTGCCATTACGGCATTGTTGTCGATGGGAATCAAGGAAACGAAACGTGTCAACAACATCATGGTCGTCATCAAATTAGCAGTCGTCGTGTTGTTCATCGTCGTCGGTGTTGGCTACGTTGAACCATCAAACTGGACACCATTCACTCCATTTGGTTGGGGAGGCGTCTTCTCGGGTGCTGCGATCGTCTTCTTCGCGTACATCGGTTTTGATGCTGTTACATCAGCAGCGGAAGAAGTCCGTGATCCACAAAAGAACTTACCACGTGGTATCATCGGTTCACTTGCTGTCTGTACAATTCTTTACGTCATCGTCGCAGCCATCATGACAGGGATCGTCCCTTACAAACAATTCGCTGGTATCGATCACCCGGTCTCACTTGCGATTCAAATGGCAGGTCAAAACTGGGTCGCTGGTTTCATCGATCTCGGTGCGATTCTCGGGATCACAACGGTTATTCTCGTCATGACATACGGAATGGTGCGTCTCGCGTTTGCGATCTCGCGTGACGGGATGTTCCCTAAAGTATTCTCCGAAGTGCATCCGAAATACCAAACACCATTCAAGGCGACTTGGATGATCGGACTTGGTAGTTCACTCGTCGCTGGATTCGTTCCACTCGATGTCATCGCGAACCTCGTCAACATGGGTACACTCGCAGCATTCGTCTTAATCTCTGTCGCTGTCTTGATTCTTCGTAAAACACAGCCGGATCTCCCACGTGCATTCAAATGTCCGGGTATGCCATATGTGCCAATCGCAGCGATCGCTGCATGTCTCTTCTTGATGTTCAACTTGAAACTCGAGACATGGATTGCTTTCGGAATCTGGCTTGCAATCGGTTTAGTGCTTTACTTTACGTTTGCGCGTAAGCGTTCAAATCTACACCCAGGAAACATGCCGGCAGCGGAACTTGCTGCTTCAAAAGAAGAAGAGTAAACACATCAAAAGACCCAGTCGCCTTCAGGCGATCGGGTCTTCTTGTGTTAGGAAAGTGGAACAGGACCTTTGACGCGAACCGCATCAAATTCACGACGAATGCTTTCATTGGCTTTCGCTTCATCTTCTGCCGACCAGCCGAGTTCGCTACGCATCAGGGCAAGAACACCGTCTGCGTATTGTTCAGCATGTGGGAAATCAAAGAAGACGGCTGAAGCACGACGGTTCAAGAAGTCACCGGGTTGCATGACGAGCTCTGCTTCTAGACCATACAGAAGGGCACCGAACCAGTGTAACGGTAATTGATAACGAGCGGCTTCGTCACCGCGTGTCCGAATCAATTCGAAGACACGTTCGACATTCGTACCGTAGCGCTGGATGAGCCATGTCGTCTCATTCGGTGACAACCCAAGTGCTTCGCCTTTTGGTTGTTGTTCCTTCATGTAACGCGCGAATCCTTTACTTCCTTGTGGATGACCACCACCAAGCAAGATATCGTGCGTACGGGAAGCAAGATAAATTCGATTTTCTTCTGTCTTGAATTGCTCAGCGACCATATCGATGATTCGTTCTGCCATCTTCCGGTACCCAGTCAACTTACCACCGGCGATTGACATCAGACCGGATTTCGAAACGAAGATTTCGTCTTTTCGGGACAGTTCACTTGGATCTTTTCCATCTTCATGAATGAGTGGACGTAGTCCAGACCACGTTGATTCGACATGCTCAGGTCGTAACTCGACGTTGAACATTTGATTCGTCGCCTCTAGGATGTAATCCTGATCCTCGACGGTGACACCAGGCTCAAGAATATCTCCTTTATAGTTCGTATCCGTTGTTCCGACATACGTTTTCCCTTCACGTGGAATCGCAAAGATCATCCGACCGTCTGGAACATCGAAGTAAACGGCTTGTTGCAACGGGAAATGTACTTGATCGATGACGAGATGAATCCCTTTTGTCAGGTGTAATGACTTTCCAGACTTCGAACCGTCTTTTTCGCGCAGTTCATCGACCCAAGGACCCGTCGCATTAATGATCTTCTTCGCCCGAATCGTATACGTTTTACCACTTAAGACGTCGCGGACTTCGACACCAACGACTTTTCCATTGTGGTAGACAAGCGATTCCGCTTTCGTATAATTGACGGCACGTCCGCCGTAACCGACGGCTGCTTTTAAGACTTCGACCGTCAGTCGAGCGTCATCCGTTTTATATTCGACATACCGACCACCACCGACTAAGTGTTCCGAGCGTAGCAGTGGTTCGTAACGTAATGTTTCTTCTTTGCTAAGCATCGTCCGACGTTCATGGCGTTTGACACCAGCGAGTTGGTCATAGACACGTAAGCCGATCGAGGTCGAGAAGCTACCGAATGTACCACCTTCGACAAGTGGAAGCATCATCCACTCCGGTGTCGTCACATGCGGTGCGTTCTCATACACGATGGCACGTTCTTTCCCGACTTCGGCGACGAGTTTAATCTCGAACTGCTTCAGATAACGCAATCCACCATGGACAAGTTTCGTCGATCGGCTCGATGTCCCTTCGGCGAAGTCCTGCATTTCAATCAAGCCTGTTCGCATGCCGCGACTTTGTGCGTCAAGCAGAATACCAGCTCCCGTGATACCGCCCCCGATGACGAGGACGTCTAGAAGTTCTTGTCCCATCTCTTCTAACCATGCTGTCCGTTCCGTACTTGAAAACATCTTGTCTTCCCCCTGTTCGTCTGAAATGAATAGTTAGTCTACTTCTATCCATGTACCCACTTTTGCACTCTTTTGAGCACGATCAATGATTTTCATGACGAGTTCAGCCTGTTTCGCAGAGACAGGTGGTGTGGTTCGCTTACGGATGGCTGGAGCGAGATCCGTATAATAATCCCCAAAATGACCGGAAACAAAAGGGAAGTCTTGCAGAGGTCCATTTGCTTCAGCCAATTGATAGGTCGTCCGTTTTGTATCGACTTCATCAACGAAGTAACTCGCCTGTGTTCCGTGCACCATCAGGGAGGGACCAACAGCTGGAACGATGGAACCGATATGCAAAATAGCGCGTCGCGTGCCAAAGGCTAAAATTAGATGTGTATAGTCATCAACGATCCCATCTTGTCGTTGAATCGTTTGATCACAAAAGACACGGTCTGGAATTTCATCGAAGGCGACGAGTGCTTGATCGATCAAGTGTGAACCAAGGTCGTACAATAGTCCGGCACCAGGAACGTCCTGTTCGCGCCAACGCTCCTGCACATCGGGACGGTAACGGTCATAATGCGCTTCGAACGTCTGGAGCGTACCGAGTCGTCCAGATTTCAATAAGGTCATCAGCGTCCGAAAGTCCTTCGTGTACCGCCGATTATGATAAACTGTCAGTAACCGACCGTATGTCCGTGCTAGTTCTGTCAACGTTTCGGCTTCTTCGAGCGTGACGGTGAACGGTTTCTCGACAAGTACATCACAGCCCGAGAGCAAGGCGAGACGCGCGAGTGGATAATGCAGATCATTTGCCGTCGCGATGACGACTAAATCGATTTGTTCCGCTTCAAGTAATGCTTCAAGTGTCGGATAGACAGGGAGCGTCGCGTCGTACGCAGCGACCGCTTCCGGGCGACTCGACTGAACAGCGACCAACTGATAATCAGGTGCGTGTAAATAAGGCGCATGCAAATGTTCACCGGCAAGACCAAAACCAACTAATGCGGTACGAATCATAGAAAACACATCCTTTTCAAGTTCATACCCTCAATCTACCATAAGGAGGAATACAAGATGATTACCGAGCAACACATCATCGAAAAGATGCGCCAAGCGATGCAACGTATTGACCAAACAACAGGAGCTGCGCAGAAAGAACAGATTGCAGCGATGAAGGTTTACTGTGAACTACTGCTCGAATCCGATTCGACGTCGAGTTCGACAATATCGCTTCCTACGTCAACGCCTCAGGCAACCCCAGCGGTCGATCCGATGTTAGCGCGTTTCATGGGTGTTTCGCAGGAAAAAGAAGAAAAAGGCACTTCATTGCTCGATTTTTGAATGAAATGACGCAATTCAGGGAATAACCATCACAGTTAAAATGAGAAAGGGAGATACGTCATGAAAACAGTCATCGTCATTGGAGCAGGACCAGGAAACGGATATGAAATCAGTAAACGATTCGGGCAAGAAGGGTTTCAAGTCGTTTGTGCGGCGCGAACACAAGAAACGCTTGCAGCCGTCATCACGGAACTAAAAGAAGAAGGTGTAGAGGCGGTGGGGGTAGAATGTGATGCTTCTCGAAAAGCCGATATCGCATCACTCATCGAATGGACAGAGGAGCAGTATGGACAAATCGATGTCTTAGTCTATAATGCTTCGATTTTACATCAAGCATCTGTCCTTGAAGTCTCGGCAGAACAGATTACGAAAGAGTTCGAGATCGATGTTCTCGGTGCACTGCATGCCGCACAACTCGTTGCTCCTTCGATGCAGGAACGAAAAGACGGCGCCATCCTGATTACAGGAGGTGGCGCTGCGATGCAAGCAATCAAATCGTTACCAGGGCTTTCGATTGGCAAGGCAGGCGTTCGTCAAGTGACGCACATGCTCCATGATACGTTGAAGGAAGACGGTGTCTACGTCGGAACCGTCACGATTGCCGGAGAAGTGAAGCGTGGAACGGCACTTGATCCGAAAAACGTAGCGGAAGCGTTCTATACACTCTATACAAACCGTAACGAAGTAGAGACAGTTCTATCAGCAGACTAACTTATGAACAAGGTGACGTATGCGGGTTCGGACATTGACCGAATCCGTATTTTCATGGAAAGGAGAGAAATAGAAATGAGACGATCTGTATTCATAAGTCTACTTTTTTTATTCGTCCTCATCGGTTGTGCACCAGAAGAAACCGATCTGCTTGGCATCAAGCAACCAGACGATGAAAAGATTACGAAAGCGACGGTGCAACGCGTCATCGATGGGGATACATTAAAAGTGAGGCTAGCAGACGGCAAAACGGAGGATGTTCGTTTGTTGCTCGTCGATACACCGGAAACTGTTAAACCGGATACGCCGGTTCAACCTTATGGAACGGAAGCTTCAGCGTTTACAAAAGAGACATTACCGAGCGGGACAGCTATTCGGTTAGAGCGTGATCATTCCCGGGCTGACCGATACGGACGACTGCTCGCATATGTCTGGTACGGCGATAAAATGTTGAATCAAGAGTTACTCCGAAAAGGTCTTGCGCGTGTGGCGTTCGTCTATGAACCAGACACACGTTATGTCGATGTGTTTGAACAGATCGAACAGGAAGCCAAGCAGGCAAAGAAGAAAATCTGGAAGCACGATGGCTACGTCACGAATCGCGGATTCAATGTTCAAGCGATTACAGAAACGAAATCCTGCGATATCAAAGGTAATATCAATCGGTCAGGTAAAAAAATTTACCATGTCCCGGGTGGTCAGTCTTACAATGAAGTGAAGCCGGAGCAACGGTTCTGTACGGAGAAAGAAGCACAAGAAGCCGGATTCGTCCGAGCAACACGCTGATAAACGCAAAAAAAGCCATCGCTAGCGATGGCTTTTATCTATCATACAGGTGGTGGCGGTGGTTGATACTGCTGTACGTTATCATCTTCATCAAAGGAGATCGTGACATCGGTGATTCCTTTAAGGATGCGAATTTGCAATTCGAGTCGATCTTTAATGTCGTCCGCTTGCGCAATTGTCAAGTTGGGATCAACTTCAATCTCCGTTTCGACATGGAAGTGATCTCCTTCCTTGATGACTTCAAGTTTTTCGATGTCCCGAACCGCTTCATCACGTAACAAGATTTCACCGATTTTGGCTGTCAGTACTTCATCAACCTCACCGAGCGCACCGGCAGCATTTTGAATAAAGACGTTGTAGACGACATAAAACATCATGAGTCCAATCAAGATGGATGCAATGCCTTCTGCTTGATAAAACGATGTATAATGCGAAATCAGGACAGCGATAATGGCGATGACGCCACCAAGAGTTGCGACAAGATCTTCCATGAAGACAAGACGTGTCGCCGGTTTGGCTTGTCCAAGATGGGCGAAGCTTTGACCAACAAGTGTCAGTCCGCTCGATTTGAGTCCCGTCTCATGCGCGATTTCTTTCATCGCTTTATAGAACACTCCCACTTCCAGTACGACACCAATGCCAAGTGCCGTCAGGATGATCCACAAACCACTCGTCTTTTCGCCAGGACCGTGTGTGATATGCAAGATGCCTTCCCGAATTGTCTCGTAAGCAAGCAATGCAACGACGATGATCGCAGCAAGTAAGACGAGATTCACAAGGCGACCAAAACCATTCGGAAACCGTTTCGTTGGTGCTTTTTTACTGAGAGCAGAACCGATGTAGACGAAGAACTGGTTCGCTGCGTCACCGATCGTATGCATCATTTCAGCGAACATCGCTACATTCCCAGTTAAGATATAGGCGACGAACTTGATCGCGGCAATGATCGTATTGACGATGGCGGCAGCAAGGGCTGACTTATTTCCGCGACGGATCAATGAGAAAAAAGTGGTCATGAGCGGTCCTCTCCTTGTCTACTCAAAATAGGTTAACCGCGTCCTGCTTGGAAAGAAGGATAAAGTGTCATGCCGCCGTCCGCAAAGAGCGTGATCCCTGTAACATAACTTGCTTCATCCGACGCAAGCCATGCAGCAACGGCAGAAATCTCTTCTGGTTTCCCGATGTTGCCCATTGGAATCATACTCTCGACTTCTTTGCGTTGTTCTGGATCTTCGAATTTTTTAGCGTTGATCGGCGTATTGATTGCACCAGGTCCAATTGCATTAACCCGGATTCCTTTCGGTGCATACTCCATCGCAAGGGTTTGTGTCATCAATTTGACGCCACCTTTACTCGCGGCGTAGTGGACGAATGTCGGCCATGGAATGATTTCATGCACACTCGACAGATTGATGATACTACCTTTGACATCATGTTCGACGAAGTACTTCAGTGCTTCTCGTGCCCCGAGGAAAGCTCCTGTCAAGTTGACATCAATGACTTTTTGCCAGTCTTCGAGCGACATCTCATGGGAGGCTGACGGCATCTCGATTCCCGCGTTATTGACGAAAACGTCTAATTGACCAAAGCGATCGACAGTCTCTTTCACAAGGTTGATCATGTCGTCTTCCTTCGAGACATCTCCTTGGATCGTAATAGCTTCGCCACCCTTATCTTGAATCGATTCGGCAATTTTTTTTGCTTCTTCCGGGTGACTGCGATAATTAATGACGACACGCATGCCTTCTTCTGCATAACGGCGAATGATTGCTTCACCGATTCCCATTGATCCACCTGTTACGATGGCAACTTTTCCTTTTAAACTTTCATACATGATGCTTCACTCCTTCATTTATTGTTTCGTAAATCCAATCATGATTCCACCAGCAACGACTAAAATACAACCGATGATGACGAAGGTCATCTCTTTCTTCGTTTTCGTTTCTTTCAGTAAGAGGACGCCACCGATGGTTGAGATGACGACACCTGTTTGAGAAAGGGAGAAGCTTGTTGCGACTCCAACTTTTGCCGTAGCAAACAGTAAAGCGACGTTCCCGACAGCCCACATGAGTCCGCCGATGGTATTGCCAGCAGTTTTCTTCGTGAAGAGGTCTCCTTCTCGTAAAGAAAGAAGAATGGCGCTGACGACCATCCCGATCGCTTGCGGTAATACGGCTTCCCAGCCATTAATATCAAACCAGCGGGCGATGACGACGTAACCGACATACCCGACAGTCGAGATGAGGAGGAGCGTCAATCCTTTGCCGATATTCTCATCTTCTTTACTCTTATCTTCCTTATAAGACGTGAAAGCTGCTCCGGCAATGATCAATACAAGCGCACTGATTCCGAGAATCAAGGCAGTTGTCGTTGACCACTCTCCAAAAGCAAGAACACCGAACAACGATGTTCCGACGAGTTGCATCCCTGTTGAAATTGGCATCGTTTTTGAGACACCCATTTGACGAAATGCGGCAAATTGATTTTTTTGACCAAGTGCCCAAAAGGCACCAGAAAAGAATCCGGCAACCCAAGCGGTCGTCGACATCTCTGGGCTGACAAAAAAGAAGGTGACGATCGCGAAAAGTAACGCACCCAGAGTCGTACCGATGATTTGTTGCGCCGTTGAACCTCCGATTTTCGAAACGACAAGCGGCAACGATCCCCACATCAATGCGGGAACGATGGCAATTAGAATATCAATCAAGTGTTTCACCTCTCCTTACTATTATCTCTCTACTTGAAGCTGTACCCCGCAAGGCGATAGGAAAAACCTTATGGTGCGAAGATGAATTATTCTGAAATAAAAAACGTCCACCGAGGTGGACGTCTGCTCATGTGTTATTTAACGGAATGGTTCATCGGCGATCCGGACGATTTGTCGTCCGATCCGGCGACCGTTCCATAAAGCGATGACAGCGATCGTCAAGGAAATGCCCATGACGTCGTACTGCGTAAAATAATAGCCGAGATAACTAAAAGGCAGGCTGATGATCCCGACGAGCGAACTCGTCCACTGTCGGATTTTGAGTGACTCGATGTTCGCAACACGAGAGAACTTTTGTTGCTCCATGATCCGCCAACGTGTCGGTTCGCTTAAGGCATCGTTAACAAGACGCGGGAAGGCGAGCAATCGCGCGCCGTAAGAACCAGCAATCTGTAGGTAACGGTTTTGATTTTTCCCTTCGTCATCGAGCCAGCGTCGAACCATTGGTTTAGCGAGTTCCAGCAGGTTGATTTGCGGTGAAAGAATCTGAAGGATTCCAAGAATCGTTGATGCGGCACGTCCAAAGAAAGCAAACTCAGCAGGAAGCTGGATCGGTTCATTTCGGACGAGCAATTCGATATCGGATAAGACCTTCTCGATCAGTTTTGTATCCACGTTTTCCATATCACTTTCGAGATAGAACGTGACTGCTTTTTCAATTGCTTGTCGGATATTTTGCTTATTCGCATTTGGCAATAAGAATCGTAGATCTTCTAAACCATCGACGATTGCATCGTAATCCAATGTGACGAAGGACTGAAGAATCCGCTGGATCGCTCGCATATCATCGGGCGTCGTCGCTCCGATCATCCCAAAATCAAGCAAGACGATTTTGCCATCGGACTGGACGAGGACATTGCCTGGGTGCGGATCGGCGTGGAATTTCCCGCCGAACAATAATTGTTCTCCAGCGTTCAAAAATAAATTACGTGCTAGTTCTTCACGGTCAATCTGATGTTCGGCTAGATAATCCAGATCCGTGATGCGTGTTCCTTCAATCCATTCCATAACAAGCACCCGATTTGTACAATGTTCTTCATAATAGCTCGGGATATAAATGACAGGGTTTGTTTCATACATCTTTTTAAAGTAGAGACCGTTTTTTAATTCGGTACGGTAATTCAATTCATCACCGATTACGAAGACCATTTGGCGATATAAGCTTTGCAAATCAGTCGATTTGTTTAACGACGTCCGGCGCAACATGGCAATGACGATACGCATGGCACGGAAATCGGTTTTGATGATTTGTTCGATATTCGGTCGCTGTACTTTGATCGCGACTTTTTTACCGTTTGATTTTAAGGTTCCGCTGTACACCTCACCAATCGAGGCAGAAGCGACAGGACGGGAACTGATATCCGAGATGATTTCTTCGATTGGCATACCCCAATCCTCTTCGATGATCTTTCGTGACTCTCCAAGTTTACTTGAAGGAACTTTATCAACCAGTTCGGTCAGTTCCATCAAGACGGACGGAGGAAACAGATCGGCTCGAATCGATAAGAATTGACCGAGCTTGATCAATAATCCTTCTAACCGTAATGCTTTTTTCTTATAGTCACGCGCAATCCGGATCATGATGCGCTCAAACTCTTCATTGTTCGTACCTGGCCGGTTTTTCCGGGTGAATCGATAGATCGTAAAGATGTAACGTGCGAACATCGTCACGATGACGACGATGCGATAAAGCGCCCAACGTTTCATACGGTCACCTAGCTTCCTGTACAGTTTGTTTCAGTATAGGTTACTTTACCTAAAAACGTCACTCGCAAACGGTCGAAACGGTGACAGAAAATTAATGCTTTACGGAAACTAAAAAGAGAGTATAGTAAGTATTGGAATTTCTTTGTAGAAAGGTGAAATGTGCGCATGTCCTGGGACTTATTGAATATCATCGGCACGGTCGCTTTTGCGATGAGTGGTGCGATCGTCGCGATGGAAGAAAAATATGATTTATTCGGCGTTTGGTTACTTGCTTTGATCACAGCATTTGGTGGTGGTGCCATTCGTAATCTATTGATTGGTGTACCAGTATCTGCTCTCTGGTCGCAAGGTGGTCTCTTTTTAGTCGCGATTCTCGTTGCGTTGTTGATTTTCATGTTACCTCAGTTATTCTTGCCGCACTGGACACGTTGGGGGGTCCTCGCGGATGCGCTCGGATTGTCTGCGTTTGCGATTCAAGGTGCCCTGATGGCGACAGCAAAAGGACTGCCGTTGTCAGCAACAATTTCAGCGGCTGTACTGACCGGTGTTGGTGGTGGTGTGATTCGCGATTTACTCGCTGGTCGGAAACCACTCGTCTTGCATAAAGAGATCTATGCGATGTGGGCTGTCATGGCAGCACTCGTGATTGATCGCTTCCAATTGACGAATCCTCTACATTTGTTCACATTGCTCGGACTCATCACCGTTTTACGTATGCTATCGTATTATTATGAATGGAATTTACCAGCACGACGGTTAGGGGGAGAATAAGTATGAAAGTATTCATTATGATTGGCGCGATCTCGATGATGCTATCGGTCGCACTAGGTGCATTCGGTGCACACGCCTTAAAAGATATGTTGACGGAGCGGATGCTTGCGAACTGGCAGACAGGCGTACTTTACCAGATGGTACACTCGCTCGGCATCCTAGCACTCGGAGGACTCTTATTAAAGGCATCGATCCCACAATGGTCATTAGCTGCATGGCTGATGCTCGCCGGAATCGTCTTCTTCTCAGGTAGTCTGTACGTCATGGCATTGACGAATGTAACGAAACTGGGTGCCATCACACCGATCGGTGGCGTCTTGTTCATCGCGGCGTGGATCTTTGTCGCAATTGGTGCCTATAAAGGATTATGAGAACGGACCGTGTTTCTTCAGTCATGGAGAAAGACGGTCTTTTTCATATGAAAAACGCCTACTCATGATAGAGTAGGCGTAGGTATCAAAACGGATTCACCGCTTTGTGGTTTGTGTTTTGTTTAGCTTCGATAATGCTTGCTCATAGCGATCCAGTACACGATCTGCAACCGGTTTCAGCTCTTTTGAAAGCACAGCGAATTGCAATTCACGCGATCGTGTCGATCGGTTCATAGCATTCCCCATGGTAATTCCTCCTTACGTCATTCAACTTACTGTTTTATAGCCGCAAGGAGTATATTCCCATGAGATATTTCAATCAAACGTCATTCAACACATTAAAGTGCAAAATGAGTATTTAATTGTTCACTTTCGAGACGGTTACCAATGAAGAACTCACCGAACTCGCCATATTTCGCGCTGACTTCATCAAAACGCATTTCGTAGACGATTTTCTTGAACTGAAGAATGTCATCTGAGAAGAGCGTAACGCCCCATTCCCAATCGTCAAATCCTGTTGATCCGCCGATGATTTGCTGAATCTTCCCAGCGTAACTCCGACCGATCATACCGTGACGATACATGAGCTCTTTTCGTTTCTCCATTGAGAGTGTATACCAGTTATCGCCATCGCGACGTGACTTGCTCATTGGATAGAAGCAGATGTGCTTCGCTTGTGGCAGGATCGGATAGAGGCGGTCACGCACATATGGATTCTCGTATGGGTTTCCTTCGCCTGAACCACGGTACGTACCAAGTTCGACGACAGAGACATAAGAGTATGTTGGAACCAAATAATCATAGAGATCGAGTTTCTGCATCTTGACTTCGACGTCTTGGATTTGTTCCATCGTAGGACGAAGAACCATCAAGACGAGATCTGCTTTTTGACCAATGATCGTATAAAGTGCATGGCTTCCGTCTTTAGCTTCTTCCACCCCAGAAAGCTCTGCGAGGAAGGCTTGGAACTCTTCAATCATGCGCGCGCGCTCTGTCGCGTCGACTTGTTTTAAGCGTGACCAATCGATCCGGCGAAAATCATGTAATGTATACCAGCCGTCGAGTGTTTCAGCGGCTTGTTGCGTAGCAGTCGGTTCAGATGTTTGGTGTTGCATGAGATGACCTCCTGAGTCTGAAATAAATTGTCTTTTTCCATATCCTATCTTATCACATTCTATTAAAAGGCTTCGTCTTAAAAGGTTTTGTCCATGAGATCGTAACACATGAAAAAAGCAGAGAGTGGGTAAAAGGGATAGGGGGTCCTGTTTTTCTCGAAAACGGCTTCTGTACTATTTTATAAAAAAGCTGTAGTAGTCGATGAATATGGCTTCAGTGCTTTTGTTAGATAACTTTTTTGCAAATTGTTTTAACAACGATTGAGAACTGTGTATAATAAACGGTGGAAAAGAAAATGGATCAAATCGACGTCGTCGTGTTTACCTAAAAAGGAGAGAAACTCATGCAATTATTCGATATGTTAGAACAAAAGATTAAAGCGCACCAACCGAAAATCGTCTTCCCAGAAGGAATTGACGCGCGTGTTCTCGGCGCAGCTGTCCGTTTGAAGAAAGACGGTCTTGTCACACCGGTCGTCATCGGACCGCGTGCACAAATTGAAGAAACAGCAACAGCGAACGGCATCGATGTAACTGGACTTGATACAATTGATCCTGCTTCTTACGCTGGCATTGATGAGCTCGTCGCATCGTTCGTTGAGCGTCGTAAAGGGAAAGCAACAGAAGAACAAGCACGTGCTGTCATCTTAAAAGACGTGAACACGTTCGGTACAATGCTCGTTCACACTGGACAAGCAGAAGGTCTTGTATCGGGTGCGATGCACGCGACAGGTGATACAGTTCGCCCGGCACTTCAAATCATCAAAATGCAAGAAGGCTATAAAAAAACATCTGGCGTCTTCATCATGGTTCGTGACGATGAGCAATACGTCTTCGCAGACTGTGCGATCAACATCGCACCGGATGCGAACGATCTAGCAGAAAACGCGATCGCATCTGCGAAAACAGCGAAAACATTCGGGATCGATCCGAAAGTCGCATTGCTCAGCTTCTCAACAAAAGGTTCAGCAAAATCACCAGAGACAGAGCGTGTCGTTGAAGCAACGCGTATCGCAAAAGAACGTGCACCAGAACTTGCGATCGATGGCGAACTTCAATTTGATGCTGCTTTCGTTCCAAGTGTCGCAAAATCAAAAGCACCAGAATCAGATGTCGCGGGTCAAGCGAACGTCTTCATCTTCCCAAGTCTTGAAGCTGGAAACATTGGCTACAAAATCGCACAACGTCTTGGTGGCTTCGAAGCAATCGGTCCGATCCTTCAAGGTTTGAACAAACCGGTCAACGATCTTTCACGCGGTTGTAACGAAGAAGATGTCTACAAACTCGCGATCATCACGGCGGCACAAGCGGTCGAAGAACGCCAAGCCTAAGCACAGTGTGAAAAAGTCTTTACTTTTTCGCTAAACCCCGTACAATGGTAAACATCACGAAAATCACGAAACGTAAACGTATAGCAACGCTCGTATAATAGTGGGAATTGGCCCACGAGTCTCTACCGGATCGCCGTAACGATCCGACTACGGGTGGTGAGTTACTGCTCTCTTTTTTGGCGTACAGTGGCTGCCCCCGGGTAGCGGCTGTACGTTTTTTCGTTTTTTAAAGAGGAGAATGCATGTATGAAACGTCTACACGACATGATTAATCAAGAGGGAATCGTCTTATCGGATCAAGTATTGAAAGTGGATGCTTTTTTAAATCATCAGGTTGATCCGACGTTGATGTGGGAAATCGCCTATGAGTTCATGGAACGCTTTCAAGATGCTGGTATCACGCGGATTTTGACAATCGAAGCGGGAGGTATTGCCCCGGCAATGATGACAGCACTTCGTCTTGGCGTGCCAATGGTCTATGCTCGTAAGACGAAATCGGTCACATTGAACGAAGGAACGATTTCAGCTGAAGTTTTCTCATTTACGAAACAACAGACGAATACAATCACGGTCGCAGAGAAATACCTGCAACCGGGTGAACGTGTTCTGATCATTGATGACTTCCTCGCAAACGGAGAAGCAGCATTTGGTCTCGCTCGTCTCGTTGAACAGGCAGGGGCAGAAGTCGCTGGATTTGGAATCGTCATTGAAAAGTCGTTCCAACCGGGACGTCAAAAACTGATCGAAGCTGGATTCCGTGTCGAGTCACTCGCGCGTGTTGAGTCATTGAAGGACGGAAAAGCGACATTCGTCGACTCGGTGACCGTATGAGACTATCAAACTTCAAAGCAGCCAGTCTCGGACTTCAGCATGTGCTTGCGATGTACACGGGAGCAGCTGTTGTTCCACTGATCGTCGGGAGTGCGATCGGATTGTCAGGAGAAGAACTTGCTTATTTGGTGGCGATTGATCTTTTCATGTGTGGCGTTGCGACCTTATTACAAGTACTCGTCACGAAATACACAGGTGTTGGTCTTCCAGTCGTACTTGGTTGTACCTTTACAGCAGTCGGTCCAATGATTGCGATTGGAAGTCTTCAAGGCATTACAGCGATTTACGGTGCTTTGATTGCCAGTGGGCTGATCATTCTCGTCATTTCAGGTTGGTTTAGTAAGATCGCGGTCCTGTTCCCACCGGTTGTCCTTGGTTCCGTCGTGACGATCATCGGGATTTCCTTGATTCCGGCTGCGATCAACGATATCGGAGGCGGACAGGGAGCGAAAGACTTTGGTGACTTACGTTACCTCGGACTCGCCGGATTAACGATCGTCTTGATTTTAATCTTGAATCGCTACGGTACGGTCTTCTCAAAAGCGGCAGCTGTCTTAATTGCTGTGATGATCAGTACACTCGTTGCATTTGGCATGGGAATGATCGACTTCAGTCCGGTGGCAGAAGCGTCATGGTTCCAAATGGTGACACCATTTTACTTCGGTGTACCGACATTCAATGCAACTGCCATCTTGACAATGACGCTCGTTGGTCTCGTCTCGATGGTTGAATCGACAGGTGTGTTCTTGACACTTGGTGAAATTACGGACCGTCGTTTGACGGATAAGGATCTAGCGCGTGGTTACCGAGCAGAGGGTGTCGCGACGATCGTTGGTGGTATCTTCAATAGTTTCCCTTACACGACCTATAGCCAAAACGTCGGTCTAGTTCAGTTGACTGGCGTAAAGACACGCAAAGTCATTTTATTTGCGGGTGGATTTTTGATCTTGCTCGGCTTCTTACCAAAAGTGGCGACGTTTACGACATTGATTCCAAAACCTGTTCTTGGTGGAGCGATGTTGATCATGTTCGGAACGGTCGCAGCAAGCGGGATCCGTATCCTATCACGGGTCGATTTTTCGAAGAACGAGCACGTCATCACGGTGGCACTCGCGCTCGGAATTGGTCTAGGAATTAGCATGAATCCTGAAATCGTAGCAGGTCTCCCGTCACAAATTCGCGTTTTGACGGATAGCCCGATCGTCGCTGGTTCACTAACAGCATTGCTATTGAACGGGATCTTCCGATTGACCGGGAAGTCCGAAACAGCAGATGTGCCACTTGCTAAAGTTGAATAACAATTGTAACTTTCCGAAAGGAGCTATCCTGTATACTACATAGTAGCAGGTAGTTCCTTTTTTATACTGCTAACGTAATCAGAATATTCCGAGTATGTGGATTTAGTGAAAAATATGCATTGAAAACGTTTACAAAATCGACACATCTTCTTTATACTGACAACGTAGCGGTACGGGGAACTGCTAAGAAACAAACAGAGACTGGAAGGACGTCGTAAAAATGAAACAACAGACAGAGTTGAATCGGGGACTGGAAGAACGTCACATTACACTCATGTCGCTGGGGGCGGCAATCGGTGTTGGACTCTTCCTCGGATCAGCGAAAGCGATCCAATTGGCAGGTCCAGGGATCTTACTTGGTTATCTTATCGGTGGTGTCATCATTTTCATTATCATGCGAGCACTTGGGGAGCTTGCAGTGCGGGAGCCGATCGCTGGTAGTTTTGCGGAATATGCCCGAAAGTATGTCAGTCCATTAGCTGGTTTTTTAACGGGTTGGAATTATTGGTTACTCTGGATTTTTACGTGTATGGCGGAAATCACAGCAGTCGGTATTTACATGAAAGTATGGTTCCCGGATTCCCAGGGATGGGTATGGGCGCTAGCAGCACTTGTTTTGATGACGAGCATCAACTTCATTGCTGTTAAATTTTATGGTGAATTCGAATTTTGGTTTGCGTTGATTAAAATCGTCGCGATCGTCGCAATGATCATCTTAGGGACATTGACAATCGTCATTGGTCTTGGAAACGGCGGCACACCGGTTGGGATTTCGAACCTGTGGTCACATGGAGGATTCTTGCCAAACGGTTTCACTGGTGTACTTCTTGCCATGCAGATGGTCATGTTTGCCTTCTTAGGGATTGAAGTGATTGGGGTCACAGCAGGGGAAGCGAAGAACCCGAAGAAAACGATTCGAAAAGCCGTCAATAACGTCTTCCTACGAATCTTAGTATTTTATATCGGAGCACTCTTCGTTATTTTATCGATTTATCCGTGGGATCAAGTCGGTGCGAACAACAGCAGTCCATTTGTTCTATTGTTTGAATCACTTGGTATTCCATCAGCAGCTGGTATTATCAACTTCGTTGTCTTAACGGCAGCACTATCATCATGTAATTCCGGTATCTTCTCGACAGCCCGGATGATGATGAACTTATCCGAGAACAGTGAAGCGCCACGTCGTTTCTCAAAAATCTCAAAAAACGGTGTTCCAGCACTTGCAACGATCTTGTCAGGTGTTGCCTTACTCGTTGGTGTCGCTTTGAACTACTTCTTACCGGAAGATGTTTTTGCGATTGTGACGAGTATCGCGACGTTCGGAGCCGTTTGGACATGGGCAATGATTTTGATCGCTCAGATGCGGGCGCGGAAAGTACACGGTTCAGCAGAATTTGGTGTTCCGTTCTTCCCGGTCGCCAACTACCTCGCGCTCGCGGCGCTTGCCGGTGTCATCGTCTTGATGGCATTCGATGCAAGTACAAGAATCGCGCTGGTCGTTGGACCACTCTGGTACGTGATTCTGATTGCCGTCTATTATGCAAGAGGAATGCATAAAGAGACACGTCAATCGACGCGTCAGGCATCAGGAGAATAAGCGTATAGATGAATGGAATAGAAACGAGATACGAGATGATCTCGATAAACTGAGTCCGGTAAATACTGGACTCAGTTTTTTATCATTAAAATATATTTTGAAAGCGCTTCATAAATGAGTTGACGCCACACTGATTCCGTCGTATTCTAATAGGGAAAAGAATAAACCATTCAGGATTGTTACTGCAAAAGCAGGCAAAACCTAAATTGATATCTGTTGCGTGTTGCGGCGATGGATATGAATTTAGGTTTTTTCTTTTCAATTCGATGCTCAAGGGTGGAGGTGAAAGATTCCATGCAGATCGTGAAAGTGTTTAATAATAACGTGGTGGCGATTGAATCGAATGGGCAAGAACACGTCGTCATGGGGCGAGGAATCGCGTTTCAAAAACGAATGGGTGATGTGATTGACGAATCACGGATTGAAAAAACCTTTACGCTCGAGAGTAAAGAGAGTCGAGAACGATTTATCGATTTTTTAAATGAGATGCCACAAGCTGAAATCGAAACAGTCAAGGAAATCGTTAAGATGGCAGAAGCGAGGCTCAACAAATCGCTTCATGACACGATTTACGTAACGCTAGCCGACCACATTCATTATGCGCTATCACGATATGCGGAGGGAATTGTGATTCGAAATCCGCTCGTCTGGGAAGTCAAACGATTTTATGGTCCGGAATTTGCCGCTGGAAAAGAGGCAGTTCGACTCGTCAATGAACGGCATGCAGTTCACTTGGAAGAAGAAGAAGCGGTCTCGATTGCGTTGCACTTCGTCAATGCGTCGATGTCTGGAGTCAAGGGGGAGAGCCTGCATATCGTTACGGAAATGACGAAAGCGACACAGGCGATCATGACGATCATCACGTATCACTTCCAAGTAGAATTGGATGAGGAATCTCACGCATACGCTCGCTTTTTAACGCATTTGAAATTTTTTGTACAACGGATTGTTTCAAAAACGATGCTAAAAGTTGGTGGAGACGAGGAATTATATGAAATGGTCAAATCGCGTTATCCACTCGCATTTAATTGCGTCGAGAAAATTGCTAATTTGATTACAGGCAAGTATGACTATGAAGTATCGAAAGATGAGCGACTCTATTTAATGATTCATATCGAAAATTTGATGAAACAGAATCAATCCTAAGGATGGTTACCGCATCGACGGGCCAAACCTAAATGATTGCAGGTGTTTTTCCACTTGCCGTCGTTTAGGTTTTTTTATTCCAAAAATACGAATGGAGTGAGTCATATGGGGAAGTATCAAGCTCTTGCGCAAGACATTGTGCGTTTGGTTGGTGGCGAAGACAACGTCAAAACAGTCTTCCACTGCGCAACCCGGTTACGCTTCAAATTAAAAGACGAACAACAGGCAGATGCTGAAGCGCTAAAACAAGTCGATGGTGTTATTACTGTCGTAAAGAGTGGTGGTCAGTTTCAGGTCGTCATTGGCAACCACGTCGGTGATGTCTACAACGAACTAAACGGCATTGGTCAGGAGACGTCGGAAGAAGCAGAAAAAACGAGTTTATTTAACCGTTTCATCGATACGATTGCCGGCATCTTCACACCAATCCTTGGTCCGATGGCAGGAAGCGGCCTATTAAAAGGCTTACTTGCAATCCTTGTAGCGACGGGGCTGTTGACACCGACGATGGGGACGTACATCGTTTTAAATGCAACTGCGGACGCTTTGTTTTACTTCCTACCGGTCGTTCTCGGTCATTCAGCAGCGAAAAAGTTCGGTGGTAATCCATATATCGGGATGATTATCGGAGGAGCGTTAGTTTATCCGTCGATTGTCGCCTTGCAGGCTTCTGGTGATAGCTTAACGTTCTTGACGATTCCGGTCGTCCTGATGAGTTACGCTTCGTCCGTCATTCCGATCATCTTGGCAACATTCGTTTCATCAAAACTTGAAAAGTTTTTCAATCGTCATTCGCATGAAGCAGTCAAAAACTTCACGACACCGATGCTCGTCATCATGTTGGTTGTCCCGCTGACTTTCCTTGCGATTGGTCCGCTTGCAACGTATGCCAGCCAAGGACTGGCAGCTGGTTACTCGTTCATCTATAACTTAAGTCCAGTCATTGCGATTGCTTTCATCGGTGCGTTTTGGCAAATCTTCGTCATGTTCGGTCTGCACTGGGGACTCGTACCAATCATTATCAATAACTTGTCTGTCAATGGATTTGATACTATCACAGTCGGTGTATTAATGGCAACTTTTGGTCAAGTGGGTGCGGTTTTCGCGATCACAATGCGAGCGAAGGATCCAAAAATCAAAGGACTTGGTACTTCTTCGACGATTGCCGGTATCTTTGGTATTACGGAACCCGCGATGTATGGTTTGACACTACCACGTAAAAAGCCATTCATCTTCGGTGTTGTTGGTGGTGCCGTAGGCGGATTAGTAGGTGGTGCGCTGGGAACAGCTTCCTATGCACTTGGTGGACTTGGAATTTTCGGGGTACCTGTCATGATTCCGCAAGATGGTATCAACCTCTCATTCTGGGGAGCACTTATCGGACTAGCTGTTGCTACAATAGTCTCGTTTGGATTGACATATTTCTTTGCACGTGACAAGCAACAAATCACGGAAGAAGTACCGACGATTAGTGAACAAGTAGGTTTACCAGTACTTGCGCCGGTCAAAGGGCAAATTATTTCGTTGGATGAAGTGAACGATACCGTCTTTTCAAGCGGTGCGATGGGGAAAGGACTCGCGATCATTCCGGATGAAGGTGTCGTCTACGCACCATTTGACGGAGAAGTCGTGACCGTCTATCCGTCAAAACATGCGATTGGTTTGCGATCTGACACCGGTGTTGAGATTTTAGTTCATATCGGTCTTGATACGGTTCAGTTGAACGGTCAATACTTCGAGTCGCTCGTTGAGAGTGGGAAGGCGATTAAGGTGGGAGATCCACTGATTCGTTTTGATATTGAACGAATCAAACAGGCAGGTTATGACGTGATTACACCAGTCATCGTCACGAATACGGCAAGTTATCTCGATGTATTGCCGACGTATCAAGGTACAGTCGAACCGTCGCGTGATGTTTTGCGTATCTTAGTCTAAAACAAATTAGAGGAGGAATTTTTCATGAGACAGATCAAATCTGATTTTTTATGGGGTGGCGCAACAGCGGCCAATCAACTAGAGGGTGCATATGCGACAGATGGAAAAGGATTATCGATTGCTGACGTCATGCCAGGAGGAAAACACCGGATGAACGTCATCCACGATCCGCAATTCGATTTTGAATTGAAAGAAGAATACACGTATCCGAATCATGACGGAATCGATTTTTACCAGCATTATAAAGAAGATATCGCTATGTTCGCTGAAATGGGTTTCAAGACATACCGGATGTCGATTGCTTGGAGTCGAATTTTCCCGAACGGGGATGAGACAGAACCGAATGAAGCGGGATTGCAGTTCTATGATAATGTCTTTGACGAGTTGTTGAAATATGGTATCGAGCCGCTCGTGACAATTTCGCATTACGAACTACCGCTTCATCTCGCAAAAGAATACGGAGGATGGCGTGATCGCCGACTCGTAACGTTTTTTGAACGATACAGCCGGGTATTATTTGAACGCTATCAAGGGAAAGTCAAGTACTGGTTAACGTTTAATGAAATCAATGGTGCCCAGTTCATGCCGATGCTCAGTCTTGGGATGGCAGTGCGTGAAGACGAAAACATGTTACAGTCGACATACCAAGGTCTACATCATCAATTCGTCGCGAGTAGTCTAGCAACGAAAGCGGCTCGCCAAATCGATCCATCGATGCAAATCGGATGTATGCTGATCGCTGCACCCGTATATGCGTACAGTTCGAATCCGGTCGATGTTCAGTTTGCGCTAGAGGAAGAACGGATGATGAACTATTTCTGCGGGGACGTCCATGTCCGTGGTGCTTATCCGGCATTTGCTGACCGTTTCTTTGCAGAAAACGGAATCGAGCTAGCGATCGAAGACGGTGATCTTGATCTGTTACGCGACTATACGGTCGACTTCTTCTCGCTCAGTTATTATATGTCGCGGACGGAAAAAGCAGAAAAAGATGGAGACGAAGCAGGCGGAAATATCATGAGCGGGGTCAAGAATCCGTATCTGAAAGCGAGTGATTGGGGCTGGGAAATCGACCCGGATGGCTTACGTATCATCTTAAATAAATTGTATGATCGTTATCAGGTTCCGTTGTTCATTGTCGAAAATGGACTTGGTGCTTACGACGAAGTGGAGCCGGATGGTACGATTCATGACTCTTACCGGATTGCGTATCTTGAAGGTCACTTAAAGGCCATGATGGAGGCGATTCAAGACGGCGTTGAGATGATGGGGTATACGAGCTGGGGTTGTATCGATCTTGTCAGTGCGTCGACTGGTGAATACAGTAAACGATACGGTTTCATTTACGTTGATAAACACGATGATGGTTCGGGAACACTTGCCCGTTCACGGAAAGATTCATTCTATTGGTACAAAGAGATCATTGCTACGAATGGTGCTGCATTAACGCAGACTTCCATCTCAAAATAAAAAGATAAAGCCCTAAAAGCGGACTAGAAGCGTCTGCTTTTAGGGCTTTAATATGTAATGTGGAATTGAACTTAAATGAATCTATATCTTTGTTGTCGATCTCCGAACCATTTGGATTCTGCTTTATAAAATAAGGGGATTCCTATAATACGGTTTCGTTTTGTTTTAACGATAGATTTGCTACACTTACGACAGAACCATACAGGAGGTCATACGAGATGAAAACGATTCATGTAGATGAATTACAAGAGCGATTAGAGGCAGGTGAGGCGTTGCATGTCGTCGACGTCCGTGAGCAGGATGAATACGATGCAGGACATATTCCGAACGTCCGCCTCCTTCCGATGTCTGAGATCGGCGAACGCTATACGGAATTGCAAGAAGGCGAAACCTACTACTTGATCTGTAAAGCGGGTGCGCGGAGCGAAAACGTCGGTCGTTTCCTCGAGCAATATGGATACGACATCGTCAACGTCGAAGGCGGTATGATGAACTGGAAGGGCGATCAAGAAGCATAAGGTAAGCGTTACCAAGGAAGACGACTCGAACTGAGTCGTCTTTTTTCATGTGAACTAGTACACGTTTATCGATTTTTCTATGAACATTTTTCGTTATTCTTCCGATAGAGAAGGTAGAATAGCGAGTCCTTGCACTCGAGAATGGAGTGACACATGGAACAAAAGATCAAACGAACAATGAGCATCAAACAAAAATTAATCGTGACATCGATTCTACTTTTGATGATTCCTGCATTAGTAATCGGCTTTGTCGCATATGACCTCGCGAAACAAAAGATGACGGAACAGATTCTTCAATCTGCTCATAGTGGAGTCGACCGGATGAATGATGAGATTCAAAACATCATTGATCCGATGCGGCGCGATGTCGCCTTTTTTGCGGACCGAATTGACGGAACGCTCTATCAAAAAGGAAAACAAAATGCTGCGTTAAAGGAAAAAATGACTGAATATCTCGATATGCATCCGCAGGCGGCGAACATCTATTTCGCGACGACGGACGGGGATATGAATATTTTCCCGGAACAGGTCATGCCAGATGATTATGATCCACGGGAACGCTCGTGGTATCAATCGGCAGAAGCAGCAGGTGGCAAGGTCGTCATCACGGATCCGTACGTCGATGCTGCCTCGAACAAGATGATGGTCACGCTCTCGCAGACGACTGGTAACGGAAAAGGTGTCGTGGCGATTGATGTCGATGTCGACCGGATCGCGGAAATCGCGAAAAAGATCAAAATCGGAAAAGAAGGATACGTAATGATTCTTGATTCTACGAAAAAAATCGTTACGCATCCGACATTAAAACCAGGTGAGAAAGCGACAGGCAAATGGGTGTCATCACTTTACGCTAACCCAGCAGGGCAGTTTGGCTATGAGTTTGAAAACAAAGGCAAACAGATGGACTTCATGACGAACGACCTGACGAAGTGGAAGGTTGCCGGAACACTGTACGATCATGAAATCACGGATGCGACATCGAGTATTCTTTGGACGACGCTTGTTGTCATCGGCGGGATGTTGCTCGTCGCAGCCATCTTCATCTACTTCATTCTTCGCTCGATTCTTCGCCCACTCGGTCATTTAACACGTGGAGCAGAACGGATTCAATCTGGTGATTTGACGGAGCCCGTCATCGTTGAATCAAATGATGAAGTGGGGAAAGTGGCGCAAAGCTTTAACGTCATGGTTGACTCACTCCGTTCGATCATCATTAATCTCGATCAGTCGATTACACAAGTAGCTGGCTCTTCTCAGGAATTGATGGCGAACTCAGCTCAGACGACATCGGCATCGGAACAGATCGCGGGATCGATTCAACAGGTCGCAGCAGGGGCGGATCAATCGAAACGTCAACTCGATGCGAATGCTGTTTCGCTCCAATCGATTACAGCAGGCATCATGCGAATCGCTGAGAGTTCAACCGATGTCTCGGAATTGTCACGTTCAACGGCAACAGAAGCCGAGAATGGAACAGTTGCTGTGCTGAAGAACGTTGAGCAGATGAAAGAAATCGATGCTTCTGTTCAGAACTTCGGTGGTGTCATCAGCTCACTCGCCCATCGTTCGAATGAAATCGGAAAAATCGTCGATGTCATCAACGGTATCGCTGAGCAAACGAACTTGTTAGCACTGAACGCAGCGATCGAAGCAGCACGCGCAGGCGAAAATGGAAAAGGATTCGCTGTCGTCGCGAGTGAAGTGCGTAAACTAGCAGAGCAATCACAGGATTCAACGAAACAGATTGCACAGCTGATTCAAAACATTAAACAGGAGACGGATCAGTCGGTCACGATGATGAAGGAAGTCTCAGGACAGACGAAAGCCGGTTTGTCGACGACAGAAGCATCAGCAGAGCGTTTCCAAAAGATTCTCGAACGAACGCAGGAAATGACGCCACGGATCGAAGACGTGACGGCGACTGTCGAAGAAATTGCAGCGAACGTCCAAGAAGTATCTGCGTCAGCGACGGAAATCGCACATATCGCGCAAGAGAATTCGTCCGCTTCGAAACAAGTCGCAGCGACGACGGAAGAACAGTTGAGTGCGATGGAAGAGATTTCGCAATCCGCCAAAGTATTATCCGATATGGCGGAAGAACTACAGGTACTCGTTGCCCGTTTCCGTGTTTAAATGATCAAATCAAAAAAAGGCAAGGAAGCCCGTCTTCCTTGCTTTTTTTGTCTGTCAACATTCTGTGACAAACGGAACAAACAGCTTGTAATCCCTGTGAATCCGGGCTTGAGACAGTGTTAAATCGGGAATTTAATTAGTATCTAACACTTCGAAGGAGGTGGGTACGGTGAAGCAGTTTCGTAAAATAAGAGAGTGGCAAGATGCAGGTCTTTTGGATGAAGCAACTGTTGAACGAATTCTGAACTATGAAAATCAACGTTCAACAAAACAACGTCTGCCTTTGTTATTGATCATTGGAGGTACCTTCGTCGTATTAGCTGTATTCAGCTTTTTGGCTGCTAATTGGCAAGCGATGCCAGTCGGCTGGAAAATCGGACTCGTCGTAGGACTCATGTGGAGCTGTTACATCATGGCAGATCTTTCGGAACGTCGTCATATTCTTCATCCGATTGTCTTTCGAATCGGTGGAATCCTAGCATTTGGTGCCTCAATTCTCGTCGTGGTTCAAAGTTTTCATTTGCCGATGGAAGGATCATTACTCGGTTGGTGTGTGTTTGTCGCCGCGTTAGTACATTATGTACTTTGGCGTCATGAGGCATACGGTGTCGTCGCCTTTCTTTCCGGATGGACGATCTTCACGAGTCTTGGGGGATTTGGTCAGGAGCAGGCGAGTTATCTTGACTGGACGTCCTTTAGTCTTATGATTATACTTTCGTTCAGCTGGTTTTACTTCAGTCAACAGCTGCCGTCGCTTTTATTTAGCTGGCTGTTTCTTTTTTTCAGCGGTCTATCCTTGTTTCTCCTCGTATCATATGACGGATTCCTGTGGCCGATTTGGACGCTATTTTTGCTTGTTCCAGTTCTCTGGCTTGTTCGTGAGGAATCCAATCGCCGTATCGTCGAGATGGTCTATCTGGTCGTCGCTGCTATCAGTTCGATCATCTATTTATCCGTTCGTGCGGAATCAAACGTCGTATTACCCTCCGTGACAGAAGCGGTACTGTTAGCTATCGTCTCCACCGGTCTAGGAATCTTTCTCTATCAAAAACGTCGTGGATTGTTGTTCATCGTACCGCTTGGATTCGTCGGAGTACTCTGGATTGATGAACAGGCAATTCTACTTGCCATTCTCTTTGAATTATCCGCGCTACTGTATCTGTTATATCAAGAACGCCGTCATGCAGTCGTCTGGCCAGCCTTTCTCTATTTCATTCTCGTTCAAATTGCGATATATGTCATATATGCATGGGATCGTTTAAACATGTCCTTATTTTTCCTCATTGGTGCGCTACTCATCTTCTTATTGTCCGGTGTCTTATGGTGGTTACGCCGTAAAGGAGGTGTGGCGTCATGAAGCGTTATCTGATACCAGTATTGCAGACATGCGCCGTCGGTCTGTTGATCGTCAGCTTTTTTGCGACCTCCTGGTTCGGGACATCGTACCGTTTTCGGGCAGAACCGTTTGATCCGTTTGATCCCGTTTACGGCGAATACGTGATGCTTCAGTACCCAGATTTAAAACCTGGTCCGAGGATTCAAAACGGACGTGTCTATGTCAGCTTCAAGACAGATGCTTCCGGTTATGCTCAAATCGATCGGATTTCGAATGAACGATTCTTCGGAAGTGTCGCCGGCGATTATTACGAGCAATATGTATCGATTCCGCAGTTGACGCAGTATTATGTCGAACAGGGAAGCGGAAAACAATACGAAAAAGCAAAAGCACTGGAAGTCCGAGCGGATGTGTCACCATGGGGAACGATCCGGACGACGAATTTAAAGATTTCTGAGTAAAAAACCTTGCGCCAGGAATAAAACGGTTGTACTATTAATTTAAATTTTCAGACAACTGAATCTGTATGTGTAGATGGGAAGAGTAAAGTGATTGGAAATCGATAGAGAGTCTCTGTTGCTGGAAATGAGACGATTTCGATACTTGAAGATGGTCCCGGAGCAGTCGGAAGAACGTGAACCGTGTTCATCAGTAGAACCGACCGGTAGGAAGGATACCGTTAGCATTCCATGGAGTCTCGTACTCCTAGAGGTGGCTGAGCGTGAGTTGAGTCATGAACGAAGGTGGTACCACGTGATCAGACATCACGTCCTGAGAAATAAGGGCGTGGTGTCTTTTTTTGTGGAGACGTTCCCGCAGGAGGAGGATGACGAGATGACAGAAGCATTGGTATTGCAATCAGACTTTGGTGTGAGTGACGGGGCGGTCAGTGCGATGTATGGGGTGGCCCATAGCATCAATCCGGAGATTCGGATTTTTGATTTAACGCATGACATTCCGCCATTCCAAATTTGGGAAGCGTCCTATCGGTTACTACAGACGGTGCCGTACTGGACGGAGCAAACGGTGTTCGTTTCTGTCGTCGATCCGGGTGTCGGGTCGAGGCGAAAGAGTGTCGTCGCGCGAACACGGACCAATCAATACATCATTACACCGGATAATGGGACGTTGACGCATCTTTGGCAAGCCGGATACATTGCGGAAGTGAGACAACTCGATGATCGACGGCATCGTCTGCCTCGGATGGGTGAATCGTATACGTTTCACGGACGAGATATCTTTGCCTTCACGGGTGCGCGATTATCGAGTCACGTCATCACGTTCGAAGAGGTGGGACCGCTTTTACCTACTGAAGAACTCGTCTTACTCGACCGGACATTTGCTTCATCGTCGGACAACGGTGTTACCGGTATCGTCGAGATTCTCGATGTTCGCTTCGGAAACGTCTGGACGAACATCCCGGTCACGCTCGTCCGCCAGGTGGGTCTTGATATCGGCAACCACGTCAAGGTAAGGGTTTCGTACCGAGACAGGATCGTCTACGAACAAACACTGCTCTTCGGTCATTCGTTCGCCGATGTGCCGGTCGGTTCAGGAGTCGTCTACATCAATTCGCTGGATCAGATTGCTCTTGCCTTGAATCAAGGTTCGTTTGCACATGCATTTGAAGTTGGAATCGGAAATGATTGGAGTGTTAGCGTACAACACATTAAAGGAGGAGATCGAACATGAAAGGATTTACGACAAAACAGATCGTCGCAACCGGGATCGGAGCAGCTGTATTCATCATTTTAAGTCGATTCGCTGCGATTCCGACGGGCGTACCGAACACGTCAATCGAGACAGCCTATGCGTTTCTCGCATTTATGGCGGTCTTGTTCGGACCGGTTACAGCCGGCTTGATCGGTCTGATCGGTCATGGCTTAAAAGATGCGATTTTATACGGTTCCCCGTGGTGGAGTTGGGTCATCGTCTCCGGGTTCGTCGGGTTTGGTATCGGATTGATTGCTAACCGAATTCGTTTAGAAGAAGGCGGATTGACGACACGTAAAATCGTCTTATTCAACGCCACACAAGCCATCGTGCAAGCGATTGGTTGGATCATCATCGCACCTGTACTCGATATTTTAATTTACACGGAGCCGGCGAATAAAGTCTTCGTTCAAGGTGCTGTCGCTGCGACATCAAACATCTTGACAGTCGGTGTCATCGGAACGTTATTGCTCGTCACGTATGCCAAAACAAGAAGTAAAGCAGGCAGCTTGAAACGCGAAGTTTGACCGAATGAGCTATGATCCTGTGCGAAGAAACGGCAGGGACATAGCTCATTTAGCTTGGGGGGAGAAAGACATGACAAACGTGATTGAATTTCAGGATTTTTCATTTACATATCGGAGTCAGTCGGAACCGACACTCCGGCAGATTCAGTTAACGATTCAAGCAGGCGAACGCATCTTAATTGTTGGACCGTCGGGTTCAGGAAAAAGTACGCTTGCTCAGTGCATCAATGGGTTGATTCCATTCTCGTACCCGGGAACGTGGGAAGGACAGGTTCTGATCAAAGGGCAGGATGCCCGGACGTTATCGTTATTTGATCGTTCGCTGCATATTGGCACGGTGTTACAGGATCCAGATGCGCAGTTCGTTGGTTTATCGGTTGGCGAAGACATTGCCTTTGCGCTCGAGAACAAACAGACAGGGCGACCGGAAATGCACGAGATCGTCGAACGCGTCGCACGGATGACGGACGTCGAGACGCTTTTGCAAGCGCGATTAAATGATTTATCAGGAGGTCAGCGACAACGGGCGGCATTGGCTGGAGTTCTCGTCGAAGATGCGGATATCTTATTGTTTGATGAACCACTCGCAAATCTCGATCCGGTAGCGGGTCAAGAAGCGATGATGTTAATGGATCGACTGCAACGCGATACGAACCGAACACTGATCGTCGTTGAACACCGAATCGAGGATGTACTGGTCATTCCATTTGATCGCATCATCGTCATGGTCGACGGAGAAATTATCGCCGATCATCATCCTGACGTCATCTTAAGTAACGGAAAACTGCAACAAGCAATATTGCGTGAACCCCTCTATGTCAGTGCCGCACGCTGGGCTGGCATGACCGTGGAGTCTGTAGATCAGCCGAGCCGCATCGATCCTTTTTTAGAGCAGTTCAACCAGAAAGACGTGTTAGAACGTTTAGAAGAAGCTCCTCAAAAAGAGGCTGCAATCTCTGATTCATTGCTTGAACTTGAGCAGTTGGCGTTTCATTATCATCAAGGAACGCCAGTGCTTGAAGATGTGACGGCGACTTTTCAAAAAGGAACACTGACAACGATCGTCGGTCAGAATGGTGCAGGGAAATCAACGCTTGCGAAAGTGTTGAGTGGTTATCAACGGTCAACGAGTGGCCGAATCCTACTTAACGGGACCGACATTACGCACCAACCGATCGCCGAGCGGGCAGGGTCAATCGGATTCGTCCTGCAAAATCCGAATCATATGATTTCGAAGCACCTCGTGCAGGAGGAAATCCGCTACGGGATGCAGACACTCGGATTGAGTGAAGCGGAAGAAAACGAGCGTCTCGAGCAGACGTTACGTCGCTGCGGATTATATCCGTTTCGCAATTGGCCGATCCAAGCACTAAGTTTTGGTCAGAAGAAACGGGTGACGATTGCTTCGATTCTCGTTCGACGACCGGATATCTTGATTCTCGATGAACCGACAGCTGGTCAAGATTACCGGCATTATTCGGATATGATGGGCTTTTTAGAAGGATTGAAACAAGAGGGGATGACGTTACTCATCATCACGCATGATATGCATCTCGTCTTAGAGTACAGCGATCAAGTCTGCCTGGTGCAAGCTGGACGCATCCGTTACGCCGGAACGTCATTTGGACTGCTAAATCAAGAACAGTTGCTGCATCATGCCCATTTAAAGCAAACATCGCTCTTTACGATAGCGAAACATCTCGACATCGATGCGGAACGATTCGTCGAGTCCGTGATTACGGCGGAGCGAAAGGAGCGGGAACAATGGCTGTAGAAATGCTTGGCTATATTGAAAAAGCGTCACCGATTCATCGATTGACGGGAACGACGAAACTGATCGGATTCTTGTTATTTACGACAGCAACGATGTTTACCTATGATACGCGTGTCTTACTTGTTCTTGGTTTAGTCAGCATCGTGTTATTCCGATTGTCACGTATTCAGTTTCGGGAAGTCCGATTCGTTTTGATCTTTACAGCAATATTTGTCCTGATTAATGCACTCGCCGTTTATCTATTCGAACCAGAGCAGGGCGTTGAAATCTACGGTTCGCGTCACGTTTTATTTGAAGGCGTTGGTCGCTTTACGATAACATCAGAACAATTGTTTTATCTGTTTAATCTCATCTTAAAATACAGTGTGATCGTTCCGATTGCTGTGTTGTTTCTCGTCACGACCCATCCGACAGAATTCGCGTCCTCGTTGAACCGGATTGGTGTACCGTATAAAATCGCCTTCGCTGTCTCATTAGCGCTCCGTTACATTCCAGACGTACAAGCGGACTTTCGGACGATTGCGAACGCTCAGGAAGCGCGGGGAATTGCCGTCTCGCATGGTTCGCTTTGGCAACGGGCGCGTAATAGCATCCAGATTTTACTTCCGTTGCTGTTTACGAGTCTCGAACGAATTGAAACCGTCAGCAATGCGATGGATCTCCGTGGATTTGGTGCGGGACGAAAGCGGACGTGGTACAACCAACAGACGATGACACGCATCGATTATGTCGCCATCAGTTGTGTAGTACTTTTGACAATTTTCTCGTTTGTCGTCACTTTCCATGACGGCAATCGATTTTATAATCCGTTCTAAGCATGAGATACGAAAAAGGCAGTGGATGCGTCCACTGCCTTTTATCATATAACTAATCCGCTTACGCAGAACGTTTTTGATTTTCCCAACGTGGTGAGTTCAATAGTTCAATCCATTTCTTGACGGCTGAGATCGTAATGACGATCGCGAGCAGTCCCATCGTTACGGATAAGACGGTATTCAAGACGCTAAATCCTGGAGAATCTGGATTTGCATAAACGTTTGCGACCATCCAGATATCAGCAAATGTTACTGTGATCAGGAGGTAGACGAGCGGGATGAACGTCGTCAGGGCATAGACTTTTTTATCGGCGATTTTCAAGATGATCGTCGTTCCGATGATCAAGCCGATTGAAGCCATCAGCTGATTTGATACCCCGAATAATGCCCAAATCGAACCGATGTCACCTGAGAACAGGAGATAGCCCCAGAAGAACGTACCGAGTGCTGAAGCAAAGATTGCACCTGGAATCCAGTCGACGCGTTTGAGTGGTTTATAGAATTCACCGAAGAAATCTTGAATCAAGTAACGGGCGACACGTGTTCCTGCGTCGATTGCAGTTAAAATGAAGACCGCTTCGAACAGAATGACGAATTGGAAGAAGAAACCGGCAATCTCTTTGAACCATGGGATGGCGCGGAAGATGAACGTCATACCGACGGCGAGTGAAACGGCACCACCCGTTCGACCTGCAAGGTCGAGTCCGATTTCACGAGATAAATCATCCAAGTAGACCGTGCTCATACCTAGAGTTGCGAATACTTCTGGTGTTGAGTTGATGGCAAAGTAATCACCGACTTCAAGAGATGTCGCAGCAATCAATGCCATGACGGCAACAAGACATTCAACAAGCATGGCACCAAAAGCAACCGGTTTGATGTCACTCCACCGATTGATCATCTTCGGTGTCGTACCAGAACCAACGAAAGCGTGGAAACCAGAGATTGCACCACAGGCAATCGTGATCGAGATGAATGGCCAGACTGGACCGGCGATGATTGGACCACCGCCATCAACGAACTTCGTGAATGCTGGGAATCGAATGTCCGGGTTGATGATGAAGACACCAACGATTAAGGCAAGGAAAACACCGATCTTCATGAAACTTGATAGATAGTCGCGTGGTGCGAGCAAGAGCCATACAGGCAGTGCCGCAGCGAAGAATGCATAAATCGGTAGAGCGATTGCGAGCTGACGAGAGGACAGGTCGAACCAGTCACCGATGAATGTTTCCGTCAACTGAGGACCAAAACCAATCGCAGCTAAGATGAGTAGAAAACCGACTGTTGAAGCAAGGGCTAGGTTACCACCTTTACGTAAGTAAATCCCAACGAGCATCGCGATCGGAATCGTCGAGAAGACAGCGAATGTGCCCCATGGATTATGTTCAAGTGCGTGCAGGACGACCATCGATAGTCCCGCCATCGTAATCGTGATGATGAAGAGCATCGCAAGACCGGCACAAAAACCAGCGACGGGACCTAATTCTTTTTTAGCGACTTCGGACAACGATTGACCATCTTGACGCATCGAGGCAAACAGGACGACCATATCATGGACCGCTCCCCCGATGACGGCACCGATCAAGAGCCACAGTAAGCCGGGTAGGTAGCCGAACTGAGCAGCAAGGACAGGTCCGACGAGTGGACCAGCAGCAGCGATTGCCGCAAAATGGTGTCCGAATGAGACCCATTTGTTCGTTGGAACGTAATCTTTTCCGTCCGCTAGTTTATGAGCAGGCGTTTCGCGATCATCTTTGATTTTTAAGACTTTCGCAGCCATGAATGTACCGTAGAGACGATACGCGATTAATAAGATACAGATGACAGCAATGACGATGGGAGTAGCGCTCATCTAAAATTCCTCCTCTTGAATGAACTATGATGGATTTAGTATACAAGTTGTGGAAGCGCTTTCTTTAATTTTTAGATGAGTTGTCGATTTTGTACGACGAAAGGTTGAAAAAGGACCTTGAATCACAAAAAAGAAGCACTCAAATACCGAGCGCTTCTTTCAATAGTTTGACATACGTCCGACTGACCGGCACATCGATTTGGTGAATCTTTAAGTTGTAAGCCCCGTTAAACCAAGGTTCAATCGCGTCAATCGCTGATAAGTTCACGAGATACGAGCGATGAACCCGTAAAAACCGATGATCTTGAAGCTTTCGTTCAAGTTCGAGTAAGGTCTCGTTTGAAGGATACGCTTCATGTTCCGTTACGATTTTCGTTTTCCCGTTTTCAGCGACGATGTAATCAATATCTTGCGGAGATAAGAGTTTGAGTCGATCTCCCGTTTCGACAGCTAAACGTTCAAGTCGAGGTGCTTTTTTCGGAAGCGGTCGTGCGACTTTTTCGATGGCGCGCACGATCCGTGCCGGATCATACGGTTTCAAGATGTAGTCATAGGCATTGAGTTCAAAGGCTTCAAGTGCATGAGCATCATATGCCGTTACAAACAAAAGAGCCGGAGGACGTGGCATCGACTTCAATCGTTTGGCGACTTCAAGACCGCTTCCGTCCGTCAGCTCGATATCAAGAAAGACTAAGTCGGGTTGAAGGGAGCGGACGAGTCGTTCCGCTTCTTCGACACTACCGGTTTCTCCGACGACTTCAAGACCGGCTGCGGTCACGTGATAACGGAGCTCGTCACGTGCGAGCGGTTCATCTTCAATCAACAAGGTGCGCATGCTGGTTCTCCTTTCTGACTTCAATGGGAAGGCGAATTGTAATCGTCGTTCCGTTTTGACCGTCACTCGTGATCGTAAACTGTCCTTTTTCACCGTACAGGCTTCGAATCCGTTCTGCCGTATTGAATAACGCGGTACCGGTACCAGAAGATGGAACGACTTCTCGACCGAGACGAGCAAGGCGAGAGGCTTCAATCCCGCGTCCGTTATCGACGACTTCGAGGTAAAGTTGATCTGCCTCACACCATGCCGTCACCCCGACATATCCCGTCTGCTCATTTAAAAAAGCATGAAGGAACGCATTCTCGATCAACGGTTGTAAGATAAACGGTGGAACGAGTAAAGACGTCGTCTCTTCCGCTAAATCGATATCGAGGAACGGTCGATTTGGAAAACGAGCAGCTTCAAGGGATGTATACGCTTCGATATGCTCGAGTTCCTTTTGGAGCGGAATTTTCGTCGAGCGTGCTCCTTGGAGGTTACTACGGAAAAACGTTGATAATTCGAGCAACAATGTCCGTGCCTGTTCGACATCCGTTCGGCACAGTGCATAAATCGTATTGATGGCATTGAACAGGAAGTGTGGATGAATTTGTGCTTCGAGTGCCCGGATCTCGGCATCCTTCAGTAAATCAGCTTGGCGCTGTGCGTTCCCGAGTGCCAGTTGTGTAGAAAACAGTTTTGCTAATCCTTCAATGAGTTCGACTTCCACGGCGTCGAGCAATTCGGCGTGGGGATAGTAGACTTTTAACGTCCCGATCGTCGTTTCCCCGACGATGAGCGGAGCGATGATGCCCGCTTGAAGTGGGCAATCCGTTACGGGACAGCCGATATCGAGTCGTTCCGTCACAAGACGAACTTGTCCATCCTGTAAGACATGTTCGGTTGGTTTTGTCGTCCAGTGACTACCTGCTTGATGGTGATCACTTCCGATGCCAAGGTGAGCAAGGATAACGGATTGATCCGTCAAAGAGACGGCTTCGGCTCGTGTTTGCTGCAACAGAATTTCCGCGACAGCTTCTGCCGTATGGATATGTAGACCACGCGTCAGGTGCGGAAGCGTCAAATCGGCGATATGCAACGACCGTTCTGCTTCTCGTGCACGGACGGTTTCTTCTTCTCGCGCAGCAAGGCGGATGATTGATAAAAATAACCAGACGCCAAGGACGTTAATGAGTGTCATCGGCAAGAAGATGAACTGGACGAGTTCGACAGCCGCATCAAAGGGACGAGAAAACAGTAAAATCAATGACATTTCAAATAGCATCAAAAAAGCGGTCAGACAAACAGGTAACAATGCTTGGCTGCCGAGTCGGTCACGCCAGTAAGGGCGAAGTAATCCACTGACACCACCGGCGATGACAGTCGAAAGCGCGCAAGCGAACGCTGTGAATCCGCCGAGGGAATACCGGTGAACCCCGACGATCAGTCCGGTCATCAATCCACCAAGCGGACCAGCGAGCAATCCACTGATGACGACGATCATCGTTCGTGTATTCGCGATTGCCGAGGTTCCGTCGACCTCTTCGAGCCAAGCATGGGGCAAGAATTCTGCTAAGTCGACTTTGACCCCTGTATAGTTACTTAAGATCCCATACGTCGCAAAAAACAGGACGAGGACACGGAATTGCCAACCTGCTTCCGGTTGACGCAACAAGCGTCGCGTTGGTCCCCACTGGGCGAGGATGAACGCTAAGATGATCATGATACCAAGTCGCTCGAGTAAAAAAGGAATCAGTTCCAACATATGTATTCCTCCATTCGAGTTAAGTGTAAACGCTCGCAAAACGAAGGGCAATGCCGATAAACAAAAAAGCCGTACTCCCTCTAGTGGAGAGGAAGTACGGCGAGCTTGCTTATTGTGCGTCTTTATCGAACGTGATGCGTGCGATTGCATCATGTTGGTGAATCGTTTCTTCGTTGCGACATTCGACGTAGAACGAAGCAATTGGATCCATTTCGTATAGGTCAGCAGCAATCAAGCGCACCATGTCTTCTACGAAACGTGGATTTTCGTATGCCATCTCTGTCACGCGTTTTTCATCCGGACGTTTGAGTACCGGGTGAAGTGGGGCAGAAGCATTTGATTCAGCCGCATCAAGCAATGATTGTTTCCAGTCAAAGTCTTCTGCTTCATCACGTAACGAAGCTTCCATCGTGACGTAGCCACGTTGGTTGTGGGCACTGTACTCGCTGATTTCTTTCGAACATGGGCAAAGTGTCGTGACGTTGATCGTCAAGCCGACAGATAATGTCGCTTCATTCGTTTCCGTGTTGACGCTGACCGTTTGCCATACTTCGGCATTCATCAACCCACTAAGTCCCGTTGCAGGTGCTTTACGTGTAAAGAACCATGGGTAACGGATCGTCAATTGACCTTCTGTTTGTTCCATACGGTCCGCTAAATCACGCGCGAATTGAATAAGTGATTCATTCGTGACTGTCCAACCTTCGTTGTGATATTGATCAAGTTGTTCCGTTAAGCGACTCATGTTGATCCCTTTACGGTCTTGTACGAGTGACGTCGACAACTCGAACGTTGCGACTGTCGCTTGTGTTTTGTCCCCGTCTTGGATGACGACAGGATGTTTAACGTTTGAGATTCCAACAGCGTCAAGTGCGAACAGGAAGTTCTTCGGTGTATTTTGCAAGTCGACCATTTTATCTTTTTCAGTCGGTTTTGTTCCTTTGATTGGTGGTACCGAACCGAACAGCTTATGTCGCTCTTCTTTCGTTGGTAACGTAATCGGGTAGGTAGACATATTTATGGGCCCCTTTGTCCTTTTGTAGTGTTTCAATAGTAATAACATGACAGGAATGCTAGAGACGAGCAAGTCTGATGATTCCGCAAATGTGTTTCATCGTTTCATTACTAGAAGTGTTGTCTTGAATTTTATCACGAACGTTCGATAAACGAAACTCGCACGACTTAAAATCGACACATTCCATAGCCGGAGGAATAACATGCTTGCAATCGGGTATATTATCCTATAGTATATGTTCAGGTGAACGTGTAATTATTGTTTTTGTCATAGTCATACAATGTATTTTTGATTTTACAGATAGTCAGAGAAAGGGATGACAGAGATGGATTGGCAGTTATTACTTCAATATGCCTGGGTCGTACTCGTCTTGATCGCGCTTGAAGGATTACTTTCGGCAGATAATGCACTCGTACTCGCGGTCATGGTTAAGCACTTACCAGGAGAACAACAAAAGAAAGCACTTTTTTATGGATTAGCTGGAGCATTCGTTTTACGGTTCGCGGCACTGTTCGCGATTTCATTCCTCGTCGATATTTGGCAAATCCAAGCACTTGGAGCAGCGTACTTGCTCATCATGGGATTACGGCATATTTATAAGACCGCTAAGGCAAGGAAACTTGGTGAGAATCATGGCGCCGAAAATGAACTCGATGCAGAGCCGAAGTCGGAAGAGCCAGTTTCAAAAGGTGAATTCTGGCGGACAGTCGCGAAGATTGAATTCGCTGACTTAGCATTTGCTGTCGATTCGATTCTTGCTGCAGTTGCTTTAGCAGTCGCACTTCCAAACTGGGGATCGGGCGAAATCGGTGGTTTGAACACCGGTCACTTCATCGTCATCTTAACGGGTGGTTTAATGGGTGTTGTCCTCATGCGTTTCGCGGCCCGTGTCTTCGTGAAATTACTTGCAGAACGTCCAGGTCTTGAAACAGCAGCCTTTGCAATCGTTGCCTGGGTCGGTGTGAAGCTAGCTGTTCTTGCACTCGAACATCCGAAATACCATGCATCAATCGAAGGAACAGTCTTCGAAGCCTTAAAACTTCCGGAAGGATTTGCTCACAGTACACCGTGGCAAGCATTCTTCTGGACGGTCATGGTCGGTCTTGCCCTTTGGGGTTGGTTCTCTTCACCAAAAACGAAAGCAAATCCAGATGCTGAAAAGAAAGTTGATCAAAACTTATAAGAAATGGAACGATCCGTCGATGACGGGTCGTTTTTTTGTGTTAGGTTTTCTTAAACAATGGGAATAAAACACAAGGTTAAGTACTTCAGTCGAGCTTTCATCTTTTTCTTTCCGATCGACCGGCATATAATGAATAGACTGAACAAAAAAGGGGATTCGTTAGTATGGATATTGGATTAATTACACAGTATGCGACCGTCGGGCTCGTACTGATTATTTTGCAAGGGTTATTATCTGCCGACAATGCGATGGTCATGGCTGTCCTAGTCCGACCGTTACCAGACGATCAGCGTAAAAAAGCACTTTTCTATGGTCTCGTCGGGGCACTCGTCTTACGTTTCGTCGCAATCTTCTTTGCCTCGTACCTAGCGACGATTTGGGAGCTTCAGGCACTCGGAGCGATATACCTCTTTTACGTGGCGTTTAAAGGAATCGTTGAGGCACGATCGAATAAACACCAAGTACCGGACTCGATTGCTTCACAAAAAGCCTCACCGAATTTTTGGTGGACGGTTGTTAAAGTCGAATTCTCTGATTTAGCGTTCGCTGTCGACTCGACACTTGCCGCTGTCGCCATGGCAACGACACTGCCGATGATCGGAGGAACGATTGGTGGTCTGAATACAGGTCAATTCTGGGTCGTCTTCTTCAGTGGGATCATTGGTCTCGTCATTATGCGTTACTTTGCGAGTTGGTTCGTTGTCTTGCTCCAAAAGCGACCAGGTATCGAAGAAGCAGCGTTTTGGCTTGTCGCTTGGGTTGGCGTAAAACTCGTCGTCATGACACTTGCGCATCCGTCAATCGACGTCTTGCCGCATGAGTTTCCAGAGAGTACACTATGGCAAACGATCTTCTGGGTCGTACTTGCCCTGATTTTAATCATTGGTTGGTTCCGTAGCGGAAGTAGTTCAACCAAATCAGCAAAATAATACAATGGCGGGCAGGGTACTCTCTGTCCGTCTTTCGTTAGGAGAGATTTTATGCAAAACGGTAATTTCATTCGGATGCTGACGCGGATGCAAAACGTTCCACGGTGGGATGAATATGCACCACGTTTTCCGGATAACGCAGCCAGTCATAGCTTTCGTGTTGCCTTATTCAGTTTGATGGCAAGCTATTTAGAAGAAGCAGACGGACAAACACCAGTCGACCGCCTGACATTGCTCGGAAAAGCCCTATTCCATGACATGAACGAGGTCATCACCGGACCAATCAAACACCGGACGAAAAAAGAGCCAACGCTACATGCACACATTCAGGCAATGGAACAACAGGCGAGTGAACAGCTCGTCGCCTTACTCTCGAAGTCGCTTCAACCAGCCTTTACGACGTATCTTGTTCATGCAGAAGATGATTCACCGGAAGGACGAATCGTTGAAGCCATCGATACGTTTGATGCGATGTTATATGCACGCCGGGAAGCACGGATGACAGAGTCCGTCTTTTTCGAACAAAAAGCAGCGGAATTACAGGCTGTTCTGGAACGACACCCACTCGTTTCAATCCGTCGCTTGACACAATCCGTCATGGAAGAGGACGAGATGTCTCATTTTATCGAAAACGTCTTGATGATGGATACGATTCGGCGCTGGAAAGGACGTTTTAATACGATTGATGATAACGACGCGACACATGCGTTTCGAGCAGCTTCGCTTGGTATCTTCAATGGATTGATTGAATCAGAAAAATACGGCGTCACGATCGACATTGAAGAAGTCGTCTCCCGTCTCTTGTGCCATGATCTCGTTGAAGGAACGACAGGAGATGTTCTTGGACCTGTCAAACATGCGACGCCGGTCACGGCAGCAGCCTTCGAAGCTTATGAACGGGCAGAAGGAGAGACGTTGATCAACAATTTACCAGAAGACATCCGAGCACCGTTCCGTCGATTCGTCGTTGAAGCAAAAGACGAGACGTACGAAGGGCAAATGGTCGATGTGATCGATAAACTCGATGCGTTGATCAAAATGAACATGGAACGAAAGTTAAATGGTGTCGAGTATGAGACCGGTTATCGGGCCCAACTCAAAAAGGTACAGATGACATATGAAAATCCATCGGTCGTCTTTTTCCTCGCTTATGTCTTGCATGATTTGGATTACGTGACGTCATGACAAAGACGACGATGACACCAGGCCGCTTGACGTTGATCTTGATCCTCGGTTCACTCGCTGCACTCGGACCGCTCTCGATCGACATGTATCTACCTGCTTTTCCGGATATGTCACGCTCGTTTGGTGCGAGTGCGTCACTGATCCAATTGAGTTTGACGGCTTGTATGCTCGGAATGGCGCTCGGACAATTGATCGTTGGTCCGCTCAGTGATGTTCGTGGACGTAAGCGTCCGTTAATGATTGCTTTACTTGCGTATCTGCTCGCTTCTCTTGCGTGTGCGATGGCACCAACGATTGAAGTGTTGATTGCGCTGCGCTTCATCCAAGGGGCAGCCGGAGCGTCGGGAATTGTCATTTCCCGGGCAATCGTTCGCGATCTATTCGAAGGACCGGAATTAACGCGGTTCTTTGCTGCCTTGTCCCTCGTCAACGGAACGGCACCGATTCTCGCACCCGTCATCGGAGGACAGTTGCTTCGGTTCGGTGACTGGCATTTTGTCTTTTACTTGCTGGCGATTTTAAGTACGTTGATGTTGCTCGCTGTTGCACTGCGTTTGCCGGAAACACTTCCACTCGAAAGACGCGTTGAAGGGAATTTGACGACGACGTTGAAGACATTCGGACGTTTGTTGACGGACCGTGTCTTCATCGGCTATGCGTTTGCGCAAGCATTCGTCATGGGCGCGATGTTTGCCTACATCTCCGGTTCACCGTTCGTCTTACAGAATATTTATGGCGCTTCGCCGCAACAGTTCAGTTTTTTGTTCGGCTTAAACGGAATCGGAATCATTTTAGCGGCTCAAATCGCTGGACGTCTTGCTGGTCGAGTTGATTCAGAACGTCTGATGCGAATCAGCTTGACGGTTGTTGCGAGTGCAAGTATCTTTTTGTTCCTCGCTTTAACGTTAACGGACCAATTGATTTTCGTCATGATTCCACTTTTCTTCGTCGTCTCAAGCGTTGGTTTGATCTCAACGCTCGGTTTTACCTTAGCGATGCAAAACTACGGAGCAACGGCTGGAAGTGCCTCGGCACTTCTTGGTTTACTCCCGATGCTCGTCGGTTCGCTCGTTTCACCACTCGTCGGCATCATGGGGGAGCAATCGGCCGTTCCGATGGGGCTGATTATCATGACGCTTGATTGTTTGGCACTCGTCCTTTATTACGGACTAATCGTCCGACGTCCCGACCGCTCATAAATACTTGTTAGTCAAAAACGTTTGTCCTATTTATGGGACGAACGTTTTTTTATTTAATGAAAGGAAAAGAAATGGAATTCATTTTGAAACATTTTCTAGATGGTTTGCGTAGAAGAGGGAGAAAGTCAGTACTTCAGAAAGGAGTGGAGCGATGAAACAGGAGTTGCCGCGTGAACGAGAACCGTCGATTGAGGCAAGATTAGCACGTCATTTTGCCGCGCAAAAAAAATACTTACGTCGTCAAGAAGAGGCGATTGATCAGCGAGACAAAGAGTTGGCTCGTTTATTGTATGAAGAAAACCGGACTGCGTATCAGCGGGCTTATCACGAACTGTATGGTTCACATCCTTACATCGAGGTGAACGAAAATGGACGTTAGTACACTTTATTTATATGCGTTAGCGGCCGCTGCTTGTGGTGTGTTTGTGTCCATCCTATTCTCAGACGTCATTCCGGGTGTCGATCAAATTTTCCATCCTACGTTGATCTTATCTTTCGTCATCATCACGTCAGCGATCGGCTTCGGACTCGAACAACTGAGTCCGCTTGGTTCAATTTTGATTTTGATCATCAGCAGTGTCATCGCGTTGTTAGTGACGACGCTGATGCATATTTTTTTGTTCGTTCCGATGGCACAAGCCGAACAGTCGCTTGGATTTTCGGAACAGATGCTAGAAGGGCGTAGCGCAACCGTCATCGTGCCGATTCCGACTGAAGGATATGGTGAAATTTTACTTGATGACGTCTCAGGACGTGTATCGAAGTCAGCCGTCCTGTTTGAAGGTCCTGCTTTACCACAAGGAACAAAGGTACTTGTTATCGAGATTAAACAAGGCGTCGCGTCTGTCGTGACGTACCCCCAACAATGGAAAAAGGAGATGTTTACATGAATCCAGTATTAATCGTATCGATCGTTGCAGTCGCATTGATCGTTGCATTGATTGTCCTATTCATCACGAAGTACCGAACGGTTGGTCCGGAAGAAGCATTAATCGTATCCGGTAGTTATCTTGGAGGACGCAACGTTAATACCGATGAGTCCGGCAACCGGGTGAAGATTATTCGCGGCGGCGGAACATTCGTGTTACCTGTCTTCCAACAAGCAACACCACTTAGCTTGTTATCGAGTAAACTCGAAGTCACAACACCAGAAGTGTACACGGAGCAGGGTGTACCGGTCATGGCTGATGGAACGGCGATCATCAAGATCGGCAGTTCGATTTCTGAGATTGCAACAGCAGCAGAGCAGTTCCTCGGAAAATCAAAAGAAGAGCGTGAAGGGGAAGCGCGTGAAGTTCTTGAAGGGCATTTGCGTTCGATCCTCGGTTCGATGACAGTCGAAGAAATTTATAAGAACCGCGATAAGTTCTCGCAAGAAGTCCAGCGGGTCGCATCACAAGATCTGGCGAAGATGGGGCTCGTCATCGTTTCGTTTACGATCAAAGACGTCCGAGATAAAAATGGATACTTAGAATCACTCGGGAAACCACGGATTGCACAGGTGCGCCGGGATGCGGACATCGCAACGGCAGACGCGGAAAAAGAGACACGCATCAAACGAGCGGAAGCTTCAAAAGATGCGAAAAAAGCAGAACTCGAACGTGCAACGGAAATCGCTGAAGCGGAAAAAGAAAATCAGTTGAAGATGGCAGACTACCGCCGCGAACAAGATATCGCGAAGGCGAAAGCCGACCAAGCATATGATCTTGAGAATGCACGTGCGCAACAAGAAGTCACCGAGCAACAGATGCAAATCAAAATCATCGAGCGTCAAAAACAAATCGAGCTCGAAGAACGTGAAATCCTCCGTCGTGAGAAACAATACGATGCGGAAGTCAAAAAACGTGCCGATGCCGATCGTTACTCGATTGAGCAAGCTGCCCAAGCGGACCGTGCGAAGCAATATGCGGAAGCAGATGCAACGAAATACCGGATCGAGGCATCGGCAAAAGCGGATGCAGAACGAATTCGTCTGGATGGTCTTGCGAAAGCGGACGCTGAGCGAGCACAAGGGGAAACAGAAGCAGACATCATTCGTTTGAAAGGTCTTGCCGAAGCGGAAGCGAAAGAAAAAATCGCGCAGGCGTTCGAACAATTCGGACAAGCAGCAATCCTTGACATGGTCATTCGGATGATGCCAGAGTACGCGAAAGAGATTGCAGCACCACTCGGTAACATCGATAAGATCACGGTCGTCGATACAGGTAGTGGTGAAGGTGGCGGTGCGAACCGTGTCACAGGGTACGCGACAGATTTGATGGCGTCACTGCAAGAGACGTTAAAAGCGTCATCAGGATTAGATGTCAAAGAGTTGATCGAGAACTTCTCTGGTAAAGGAACAGCAAAGCCGTTGACGGTCAACTTGAATTCCCATGATGCGGTGGCAGCGTCGAAAACAGAAGAATGATATCATTACTATGTACTAGTAGAAGTAGTTTCTGAAAGGATATCTCATCATGGATGGTTTAGCGTTACTGCAAGAGCGTTGGATGTTGTTGCTCCCGTTCGTTGTCGTCTTCTTGATCAACGTCGGGTTATTGACAGCCCTTCTAAAGAAGCGAAATGATTTACCGAAGATGCTGGTCTTCGGAATGGGTGGGATGGCGATCGTGTTCATCGTCTCCTCGCTCGGCTTAAGCGTAGCACTGCTATTCTTCGGCTATAATTCCTAAAAAAACGGGACAGACTCGATTAAGAGTCTGTCCCGTTTTAAATGAAGTAAGAATGAATACTGTTAACGTGGAAGGTCGTACCCAATGACGACGAGTCCCGGTCCAGTATGTGAACCGATGGCTGCGCCGGCGATCGTCAAGATGACTTCGCTTGGTGAGAATTGTGCTTCAATCAATTGTTTTAACTGTTCTGCCCGTTCGATCGAATCCCCGTGACCAATCATGATTCGGTGTCCGTCAATCGCAGGACGTGCTTCTTCCATCCACTCGACGATCCGGTTCATGACCTTTTTCTGACCTCGGATTTTTTCTTTCGGAATCAGCTTCCCATCTTCGACGGTCAACAGTGGCAAGATCGATAGGAGACCACCAATGAAGGCGCTAGCTCGCGAAACGCGTCCACCGCGCATCAAATATTCGAGTGATTCGACTGTAAACAGATGACGAATCGTATTCACCTTGGCTTCAGCGTAAACCACTGTTTCTTCAAACGAATGCGTTTGTGCATACTCTGCAACGTCGAGAACGAATAGTCCTTGTCCCGTTGAAGCGGTTTTCGTATCGAGCACTAGATAGGGGACGTTCGGATATTTTTCGGCGAGTTCATCTGCGAGCATCTTCGCGGTTTGGTATGTTCCAGATAACTCACTTGAAAAAGCGAGATAGAGGAAGGGATCACCTTGTTCGAAGTGACGCGTGAACACCTCGACCATCCGGCTGACTTCTACTTGGAATGTCTTTGGTGCTGCGCCATCGCGCATCTTATCATACAGTTGTTTTGGAGATATCGATTCTCCGTCGAAGAACGTGTCTTCGTCGATCAATACGCCGAACGGCATGATCGTAAAATCATAAGCATCTAACATGTCTTTTGGTGCATCAGCACCACTGTCTGTGATCAATCGGATCATCACGTTCTCTCCTTTCTTAACCTAGGGCTTTTTCATTTCGATCAAGCATTCGACTCAAGTTGACACCGAACCGCTCGTTCTCGAGTTCCGTCAAAGCCGCTGGTGTTAAATCAGCGCCGAGCGCAAGTAATGCCTCATAGGCACGACGTAAACATTCCTCAATCGTCAATGAGGTACCGAGTAATTCTTCAAGCGAAGCCATCGTTTCCGGGACAATGGTTGGATAGACGAATTTCGTCGCCTCGCCTTGAAGCGCTGCCGCGTAAAAGTCGCGGACTAAAGCGGCGCGCTGACTCCCGCTTCCGTTAACACAGATGTAGATTTGGACGGCAACGCCACCGCGGACACGGCGCTGCGAGATACCGGCGAACTTTTTACCGGCGATCGACAGGTCGTAAGAACCGGGACAATACGATCCAACGACTTCACCGGCGACGATCGCGTCTGTTTCTTGCGCGAACATGCCACGGACGAGCGCAAGCATCGCTTCGTAACCACTGTCGATATCGATCCCACCGCGTTCCGGTAAGACTAGCGAAATATTCAAGACACCAGCGTCAAGGACGACGGCAAGACCGCCTGAGTTACGGACGACGGGCGAGAAACCATGTTCGTGCAAAACAGCTACGCCGTCTGCGAGGTGAGGAAGGCGGGCATCCTGGATGCCGAGGACGACAGTTTCGTGGTGAATCCAAGAGCGGAGTGCAGCTCCTTCTGTTGCAACGGAAGCGCATAATGTGTCGTCCATCGCAAACGATTGTGTCGCATGAAAAGCAGTTCCGAGTGACGTTTGATCAAAAATACGATAATGTTCTTGTTTTAAGAGTTCGATTCCCATAGGCTCGTTCCTTTATTGTAGATTTGCGACATCATTATAGCACAGGGTGTATAAAGTTTCTGTGCGAAGCGCCGCAGGAGACAGGAATCCTTGGAGACAAAACCGAACAACAACGACATAGACACGATTTAAAGGAGAGAAACATATGTATCAATCATTAGGTCAATTAAAGGAAACGAAGGTCTTTAAAGATCCTGTTCATCGGTATATCTATGTCAGTGATCAGTTGATTTGGCAATTGATCGGTACACGTGAGTTTCAACGACTACGTCGAATCAAACAACTGGGAACATCCTTTTTGACGTTTCATGGGGCGGAACACACGCGATTCCATCATTCACTCGGCGTCTATGAGATCACGCGCCAACTGATCGACGTCTTTAACGGTCGCGCCGATTGGGATGATCAGTACCGAGAGTTGACGCTGGCTGCGGCACTCTTACACGATGTCGGTCATGGTCCGTTTTCGCACGCATTCGAGAATGTTTTTGGTGTCAATCATGAAACATGGACAGAGCGAATCATCCTCGGGAATACGGAAATCAAGAAAGTTCTCGACCAAGTGGGAGAGGGATTCGCGGAAGAAGTGGCGTCGATCATCAATAAAACGCACCCGAATCAACTGCTCGTCACGATGATCAGCTCTCAACTCGACGTTGATCGAATGGATTATTTATTACGCGATGCGCACTTTGCTGGCGTCAGCTACGGAAAATTTGATCTTGAGCGAATGCTTCGGGTATTGCGTCCGGCGCCGAATCAAATGGTCGTCAAGCAGTCCGGGATGCATTCGATTGAAGACTACATCATGCGTCGGTATCAGATGTATTGGCAAGTCTACCTGCATCCGGTGACACGATCGAGTGATTACCTATTAAAAGCCATTCTCGAACGAGCACAGGAGCTGTACCTTTCCGGTTATCCGTTTGCGATTGCACCGATTCATTTAATGCCGCTGTTTGATCAGAAGATGGAGTTGCGTGATTTCCTTGGACTCGATGAGACGATCGTCTACTTCTATTTTCAGCAGTGGGCGAACGAACAGGATCCGATCCTTTCTGATTTATCAGAAAGATTCGTTGACCGAAAGTTGTTCAAGTATGTTGATTACCCTGCTGAAAAACGTGAACTCGTCCATGAAAAATTATGCGAGCTGTTTGACGCGATCGGCTTGAATCCGACGTATTATCTGCTAGAAGATAAACTCAGTCGTCTTCCTTACGATTTATATGGAGATAATGGTGAAATCAGCAAACAACCGATCATGCTACAGATGAAGGGTGGGCAGATGAAAGAGATTTCGCAAGTTTCACCGCTCGTTCAAGCCATCGCGACGTCACGCCAAACGGATGAGAAGCTGTTCTTTCCGCAAGAAATTTTGCACGACTTGCGCGAACATGCGAATGAGAAGATGCAAATCGACCAGTTATTGATTGGTAATGTGACATCATGATATCGTCCGTTGTCCTTACGAAAATCTTGCAACAGCTTGGACAGGAGGGAGGAGAGGTCGAAGTCTTAAAAGGCGCGACATCCTCCCTTGTTTTTCGGGTCGGTGAGGGAATTCTTCGCGTCCATACGAATCAGGACTGGCTACATGAGGAGCCTGATCTTGTCTTGCACGAGGTGTTTGCGTTACGAGCAGCAGGTGACTTAGCACCAGATGTGTTGGACTATCAAACAGATGTTAGGGACGAAATACCGCCTTGGTTATATATGACGCGTTCACCGGGAGAGATCCGGCTTGATCAGGTGGATGAGCAATATGTCGAACGACTAGCACAGATGCTTGCGGCAATCCATACGCTGCCCGTACCAGAATCTCTTTATGTCTATCAGTCGTATGCGACGGAACGTTACGTTCCGACGTGGACGCAGCATCCGGAGAGATGGCGTCAGCTACTGGCGGTCGAACCGATCGAAAGTCAAACAATCCGATTTATTCATCGGGATTTCCATCCGGTCAATGTGTTATACGAAATGGACAGAACGTGTTATACGATTGATTGGATTAATGCATGTGTAGGTCCCATTGAAGTCGACCTTGCGCATTGTCGTTTGAATCTTGCCTTGCTCGAATCCGTCGAGATGGCGGATCATTTTTTAAAAAGTTACCTTAAACAGACGAACCGTTTGTACGATCACGCGTGGGATATTCGGGCTGTTTTTGATTTTGGACCTGAAACAATTGACGTCTATTCGGGGTGGAAAGCATATGGAAGGCAAAACCTTAGTCAGGACAATGTTCGGGAACGCTTGGAAAAGTTTGTCTTGAAAGTCTATGAAAATAACGAAAGCGGTTACTAAATGAACTTTTTCTCTTGTAGTTCTTCGAAATATTGATTATTCTATTACTTGGAAAGAGATTAAACGTCAGACATCGTACGAATGTACAACTGATAAACAACTAATAGATAGAGGGGTACTTCATGAAATATCTTATCGCACTACTCGGACTGGCTATCGTTTTCGGCTTGGCACTCCTTGTCAGCAGCAATCGTAAAGGCATCAAATTGAAACCGCTTGCGGTCATGCTAGTTCTTCAGCTCGTACTTGGGTTCATTTTACTCAATACATCGTTCGGATATATCGTCATTCGTGGCGTCGCGAAAGTCTTTGAAAAACTGCTGAGTTATGCGGCAATCGGGATTGATTTCGTCTTTGGTGGACTAGCGAACGAAGGTGCACAACCGTTCTTCATTAACGTCTTGCTACCAATCGTTTTCATCTCTGCCTTGATCGGAATTTTGCAATTCACAAAGATTTTACCGATCTTGATGCGCGGGATTGGTTTCGTCTTGTCGAAAATCAACGGGATGGGGCGTCTCGAGTCTTACAACGCGGTTGCTTCAGCTGCGATCGGACAATCAGAAGTATTCATCACAGTAAAAAAACAAATTGGTCAATTACCAGCAAACCGTCTTTACACATTGTGTGCATCAGCAATGTCGACGGTTTCGATGTCAATCGTCGGTGCGTACATGACGATGGTAGAACCAAAATATGTCGTTACAGCAATCGTCTTGAACTTGTTCGGTGGTTTCATGATCGTCTCAATCATCAACCCATACACGGTTGACCCGGAAGAAGATATTCTTGAAATCGTCGAAGAGAAGCAAACGTTCTTCGAAATGCTCGGCGAATACATCATGGATGGATTCAAAGTCGCAATCATCGTTGGTGCGATGTTGATCGGTTATAATGCTTTGATCGGAATGGTCAACGATATCTTCCTGATGGTTCTCGATATCTCGTTCCAAGAAATTCTCGGATACATCTTTGCACCATTCGCATTCATCATGGGTGTTCCATGGGCGGAAGCCGTCAGTGCCGGTAGTGTCATGGCCACGAAATTGATCACGAATGAATTTGTCGCGATGTTAAGCCTTCCTGAGTACACGAAAGAGTTCTCGGAACGTACACTCGGAATCGTTTCTGTCTTCTTGATCTCGTTCGCGAACTTCTCGTCGATCGGAATCATCGCTGGTGCGGTTAAAGGATTGAATGATCGCCAAGGAAGCGTTGCAGCTAGTTTTGGTTTGAAATTACTGTATGGTGCAACTCTCGTCAGCGTCTTGACGTCAATCGTCGTCAGCGTCTTGCTGTAATCGTTACACATGTAAAAGAGCAATGGATCAGCAGATCCATTGCTCTTTTTGTCTATTATTTCGTTTCACCGTGCGAAGCAATTCCGACACGGACGCGATGGTGGGTTCCGTCACGGTAGACTTCGTAAGCGAACTGCGCAACGTTCTCCCGGGGAACCGGTCCTGTCGATGCAGTGAAGCGTGTCGTCTCAATCAACAAGTCGTCAGCATCAAGTGCTTTATCTTCCGTCAATTGTGTTGGGCAGATGACGGTGAAGTCGACGTCTGCATCTTTTAAAGTTAAATAAGCTTTCAGGTGATCCTCTGCTGCGATTGTCGAGCGGCGACGGGATTCACTCGATTGGAAACGATACTTTCCAGGTTCTTCTGACGCATCGAGAATGCCTGCTGTACCAATGAAGACGATCCGTTCGATGCCTGCTTCCTTCATCTTGGTGACGAGATGTGGAATTGCTGTCGAGAGAACCTGCTGTTGATCGGTACCGAGACAACTGAAGACAGCGGTACTTCCTGCGAGTGCTTGTTCAAGATCGTCCGGGTTTGTGGCGTCTCCCGTCAGGATATGAAGGCGATCGTGAACTGGTAAGTCCGATGACGCGGAACGCACGAGTGCTTGGACATCGTAGTCATCTTTTAATAAACGATCGATTAGAGGGCGACCCGTTCGACCGGTCGCACCAAGTACAGTAACAGTAGTCATAAGAATTCCTCCTTGGAGATCAAGTAGATGGGAAAAAGAGACGTGCGGTAACGACCGGACGTCTCTTGTTGATTATTTATCTGCAAACATGACGCCAGCTTGACCATAATCTGTTTTTTCCATCTCTTCGATGAAGACCGTGATGTTTTCTTTTGGAGCATTTGTCGTTTCCGATACCGCTTCCGTGACTTTTTCAATCAAGGCGCGTTTTTGTTCGACTGTACGACCCGATAACATTTTAACCGTGACATATGGCATGACTTCATTTCCCCCTCTAGCATGATGACGATACGCCATCAGTATAGCGCATTCGATAGGGGATTCGTCAATTCGAACATCGTTTTCGAAAAAGAAGGGTATAAGGTAGGAGCTATTCTTGTCGGAAGCGAAGGTAGTCATACACATACGGCAGAAAAGGAGAGACATAATGGACGCGATCATACGAAAAAAAATTCATACGCTACTGATTTTTGATCGGACGTTACCAGAAGATACAGCTTATCCATTGTCTGGCCCTAAAGGACTCGAGGTTGCAGATATCGTCTTTGAACAGAACATCCCGTTCGGTCGACTCGTAACGGATAAAAAACTCGCTCAACTGCTGAATCAAAAAGAAGCGAAGCGATACGGGATGCTGACATTGCTTGAGGACGATGTACGTTTCAAACCGTTGTTTCAAAATCGAAAACCGACAGCCGACATGGAAGAAGAGGTTGAGGCAAAGGTGCGAGAACTGGCGCATCAGTTACGTGCGATTCGGTCGCAGTGTTCTTCGCTGGAACGTCTCTTTTTATTCGGTCGTGCAGCGCAAACCCTGTTTGATCGTGCTTTGCTTCATCTCGAAGAGGTCAATCCCCCAGCCCACGAGGAGATTGCATCCATGACGTGTTATCGTCTCCCGACGATTCGCCGAGCGACAGAGGATCAATTACAGTTACTCCGTTACGAGTGACTGGTTGCAGACACCTCGGAATGCGGTATGATAGAAGCAACAGGAATAAAAGGGGACAAAACACGATGGAAAAAAAGATTAACTTCAATATCATTTCAGATAACTCTACAGACGGTCACGGAGGATTCGGTGTCGGAACACTCAGTTTAAATAGTATGTCACCAGTCATCATTTCTCCGGAAGACGGTGAAGCTTACATCGATATGGGTGCGATGCACGCAAAAGCAGCAATCGAGAAACGCGTCAAATTCACGACGGATAAAGCCGATACACCGAACGGTAAATTGTACTGGATCGTCTGGGTGACAGTCGGCCGTAAGCCAGAAGGCTTCTATTACGGTGGTGTCGCTGCGTGCGATCTGTTAGTCGATGCGGAAGCGCGTCGCGGATTCAAGATTCTTGCTGATCACGTCAATAAGATGGATAAATCCCTTAAAGGACGGATCGTCGTCGATCACATGGATGAGCGTTCAAAGGAATTGTTACGTGATTTCTTACAGACTCATAAACCTGAGATGTGGGAAAATGCTGACACTGCTTTACATGAAGCGTTGGTCTAAACAAAAGAACGTGTGCCGCGGCACACGTTCTTTTTTCATGGTCGTTTCAGCGTCAAGACGACGAGTTCTGGATGATTGAACAGACGAAACGGAAACAGGCTGTTCCCGAGACCACGACTGACGATCAGTTCAGTCTGCTGTTCCTGATAGCGGCCTGCCGTCACGGTTGGAAAGAATCCTTGACCAGGCGCATACAGACCTTCCGTAAAAGGTAAGCGGATCTGTCCGCCGTGGGCGTGACCGGATAAGACGAGATCAACGGAACGCTCTGCATACAAGGATTTATATTCCGGACGATGCGCAAGCAGGAGCTGGAACGCATCAGGCGATACGTCTTGCAGTGCTTGATTGAGACTTTGACGAATCCCATCCGGTTCTGATAGTCCTTCGCGCCAACGTGTCGTCGTCGGATCATCGATACCCAGTAACGAAATCGATTGTCCTTTATACTCGATGACACGCGTTTCATTCCGAAGAACGGTGACACCGAGCTGCTCAAGTTTCGGTAAAATCGTTAAATTTCGTCGGACTTCATGATTCCCGGTGACGAAGTAGACAGGGTATCGATCGACGAGCGCTTTCATAAGTGTAAGGGCAGCTTCTTCTCCGTTTCGCCTCGAGTCAATCAAATCGCCAGTCATGACGACGAGATCTGGTGATTTACGACTAATTTTTTTCAATAGTCGTTGTTGATCCGATCCGAACGCTTTGCCATGTAAGTCGGCGATTTGAACGACGCGATAGCCATCAAATGATTTTGGCAAGCGACCCGACGTCACTGTGATCTCTGAGACGTCGATGACGTTATTTTCACGATATAAAAACCAACTACCTAGGGCGAGAATCCCAAGGGATACGAGCCAACGTGTACGTTTTCGCATGAGTCACCTCATTTCTTTCTGTTCAGCATAATTCAGGATAACAAAAAAGACCTCCTTCCGTATGCGACGGAAGGAGGAGTTCAAAACAATTTAAGCATCTTGCTTCAAATCAGTTACTTCTTTTTGGGCATCAGGTTCATCTGATAACTCCTTAAATAGAGCGATAATCATCATACCGACGACGAAGATGAACGGAAAGGCGGCAAGAACTGAAGCAGCCTGCAAGGCGCTCAATCCTCCGGCATAAAGTAAGACAGCGGCAATCGAAGACTGGAGAACACCCCAAGCGAGCTTAATGCGTAAGCTTGGCATGAGACTACCACCAGACGAAAGCATCCCGAGAACATATGTCGCGGAGTCAGCCGAAGTAATGAAGAACGTCGTGATCAAGAAGACAGCGACGATACTGAGGAATGTGCCTAATCCACCGAATGTCTCAAACAGAGCGAACATGCCGGTTTCGACTCCTTTATCGTTAATCGTCGTGATCAAATTGACGTTTTGGAACAGTTCATTCCAAATTGCTGATCCGCCAAAAACAGAGAACCAAAGCAATCCGAAAATCGTTGGGACGAGCATGATTCCGATGACGAACTCACGAATCGTTCGTCCCTTCGAGACACGAGCAATAAACGTACCGACGAATGGTGACCATGAAATCCACCACGCCCAGTAGAAGATCGTCCAATCGTTGATCCAGCCGCGTTCCTCTGGATTAAAAGCAGATGCGCGGAAGCTCATGACTGGTAAATTTTGCAGATAAGCTCCTGTCGTTTGGACGAAGAGGTCCATGATGAAACTAAACGGTCCGAGGAAAAGGACGGCGACCATCAATAGAACAGCAAGAACAATGTTGGCGTTACTGAGACGAACGATTCCTTTATCAAGACCAGATGCGGCACTCATCATATAAAGGACCGAGACGATCACGATAATGATCATTTGTGTAGCAAATGAGTTCGGAATACTACTTGTCAAGAAGTTCAGTCCACCTGAGATTTGTTGCGCACCGAGACCAAGTGACGTCGCGACACCGAACGCCGTTGCGACGATGGCGAGTACTTCGACGGTACCTTTACCGGCTGAAGCGAACTGAGGCTTCATCAATGAAGCGACCGTGTCGCCAATCGTAGCAGGACGTCCTTTTCGGAATGTCGAGTACGCGATGGCAAGTCCGACGATCGCATACAAGGCCCACGGATGTAATCCCCAGTGGAAGAACGAATAGCGCATCGCGAGTCGTGCCGCTTCCGTCGGATCATCCGTTGCGACCGGCGGTGTATGGAAATGCGTCAAAGGCTCTGAGACACCCCAGAAGACAAGACCGATCCCCATACCGGCACTAAAGAGCATGGCAAACCAAGAAATGAGACCATATTCAGGTCGGTCCGAATCCTTACCGAGTCGGATGGAACCGAAGCGGGAAAAGATTAAAAAGATAGCAATGATTAAAAAAGCACTCATGCCGAGAAGATAAAGCCAGCCAAATCCGTCAGAGACAAAGGATTGTGCTTGAGCTGTGACATTTCCGAGACTAGCTGCACCGATTAGGGATTCCGGTAAGATTCCCCATATGGTAAAGAGCACACAGAAAATGACGGATACCATAAAGACTTTTGTAATCTTACTTTTTCGATTATTTTCCATCGTGTTCCACACCTTCTTTCGAATTTTACATGGTTGTTCTGTATCAATTGATGACAACGACATTATCATTACCCCGTGCATCCGATAACAAAACCTAATCACGCAGGGTACTACCGTAACAAACATTTTGGTAAAAAAGCAAATTAACCGGGAAATGAAAACAAAGAAACCATTAGTTTACAGGAAGGGATTCTAAAAAAAAGGCGGTGTTTAAACGCTCTTAAAAAAATTAGAAATAAAGAAAGAGAAAACGTTAATCTGTTATTTCCCGTTTCGTCTTAAATCTAACGTGAAGCTTGATCTGAGCAAATCAGAGGCGGTCCGAAATTGGATTTGATATAACAAAAGCAGTCATCATTTTAAAGGAGGCATTTCTTATGGAAAAACAACAACAAAAACAAGCGATTCTCGAAGCATTTCAATCTCGTCATGCCACAAAGGCATTTAACGGTCAAATGATCCCAGAAGAGGATTTCCGTTTTATCTTGGAAACGGCGCGTCTGTCACCAAGCTCGTTCGGTTATGAGCCATGGAACATGCTCGTCATTCAAAATCCAGAAATCCGTGAAGCGCTTAAAGAAATTTCTTGGGGCGCACAAGGACAATTACCGACAGCGAGTCATTTCGTCTTGTTCCTCGCTCGGACAGGAGAACAAATGCAGATAGATGGACCGCATGTTACGCAGATGATGGATTTCCTTGGTTTATCTGAAGAAGCGAAAGCCGGACGGACGAAGCGATACGGTCTGTTTTTAAAGGAGGATTTCGCGATCGGTCATAACCCGAAAGCGATGGAAGACTGGGCAGCGAAACAAGCCTATATTGCACTCGGAAACATGATGTCGACGGCAGCACAAATCGGGATTGACTCCTGTCCAATCGAAGGGTTTGACCAACAAGCAGTCGAGCAATTACTCGTCGGTCGTGGACTGCTCGATCGTTCTGTTTTTACGGTTCCGGTCATGGTCGCATTTGGTTACCGGGCAGACGAACCGAAACGTGATAAGCAACGTCGCCCGCTTGATGAAATCGTAACGTTCGTCGAATAAACACGGAAGACAAAAATTTTCAAATTATATAGAAGTTTCTTTCGAAATTCGGTATACTCGCATTTGTATGATTAAGAAGCGCCGTAAACGCCACTCGCATACGAACAACTTTTGTCTTGATGAAAGAAAGGGGTTCTATCGCAAATGGAACAAAAATTAAAGTTATGGTTCACGGAACACCAAACGGAAGATTACGGTATCACATTCCGTGTCAACCACGTTTATGAGAGCGAACAAACGGAGTTTCAACGCCTAGAGATGGTTGAAACGGACGAGTTCGGTACGATGTTGTTACTTGACGGAATGGTCATGACGACAGATAAGGACGAGTTCGTTTACCACGAGATGGTCGCGCACGTCCCATTGTTCACACACCCGAATCCAAAATCGGTTCTGGTCGTTGGTGGAGGAGACGGCGGAGTCATCCGTGAAGTCTTGAAACACCCGTCCGTCGAAAAAGCTGTTTTGGTTGAAATCGACGGAAAAGTCATCGAGTATTCGAAAAAATACCTCCCGAACATCGCAGGTGGATTGGACGATGCACGCGTCGAAGTCATCGTTGGGGATGGATTCATGCATATCGCAGAAGCAGAAAACGAGTATGATGTCATCATGGTCGATTCGACAGAACCAGTTGGTCCAGCGGTCAACTTGTTCACGAAAGGCTTCTACTCTGGTATTTCAAAAGCATTAAAAGAAGACGGTATTTTCGTCGCACAATCGGATAACCCATGGTTCACACCAGACTTGATCCGTGATGTTCAACGCGACGTCAAAGAAATCTTCCCGATCACGAAGCTCTACATCGCTAACGTTCCGACATATCCAAGTGGTCTTTGGACGTTTACGATCGGATCAAAGAAACACGATCCGCTTGCTGTCGCACCAGAGCGTTTCCACGAGATCGATACGAAGTATTACACGCCTGAGCTTCACACGGCAGCTTTCGCGCTTCCGAAGTTCGTTAAAGATTTGACGAACGGCTGAGTTCAGTCACTATAGCACACATGAACAGAGCGGTTTCGATCTTCGAAATCGCTCTGTTGTCAGGTAAAGAGGCGTTTGCAGCAGCAAACGACCAATGAACAGGGGGAATGGATCATGCGTTTTGATGAAGCATATTCAGGAAAAGTCTTTATCGCGAGTCAACCGACTCACGAGGATGCAAAAGGAATTTTATACGGCATGCCGATGGACTGGACGGTCAGTTTCCGTCCCGGTTCACGATTCGGTCCGGCACGTATCCGTGAAGTCTCACTTGGTTTAGAAGAATATAGCCCGTACTTAGATGGCGACATCGCCGACGCGAAGTTGTTTGACGCGGGAGATATCCCGTTACCATTCGGGAATGCACAAAAATCACTTGATATGATTGAAGAATACGTCGATTCATTACTGGCAGCAGGCAAGTTCCCGCTCGGTATGGGTGGCGAACATTTAGTCACGTGGCCAGTCGTCAAAGCGTTCGATAAACACTATGATGATTTTGTTGTGCTTCACTTTGATGCGCATACGGACTTGCGTGACGAGTACGAAGGTGAGCCGTTGTCACACTCGACGCCACTCAAGAAAATCGCGAACTTGATCGGACCGGAGAACTGCTATTCGTTCGGAATCCGTTCGGGGATGAAAGAAGAGTTCGAATGGGCGAAGACGTCAGGCTACAACCTTTTCAAATACGAGATCGTCGAGCCACTTCGTCAAGTTCTTCCAACACTTGCCGGGAAAAAGGTCTACGTCACGATCGACATCGATGTCCTTGATCCGTCAGCAGCACCAGGAACAGGGACACAAGAAATCGGTGGGGTGACGACGAAGGAACTACTCGAAGTCGTTCACATGATTGCACGAGCAGACGTCGACGTCATCGGAGCTGATTTGGTAGAAGTATGCCCAGCGTATGATCAATCGGATATGACAGCGATCGCAGCAGCAAAAGTGTTGCGCGAGATGATGATTGGATTCATTAAATAAATAGACAAAGGAGACCAGACGTGATGTCGGTCTCTTTTGTTTTGTTCAGAAGAAGAACTGAACGACTCCGAATGCACCGAATCCGATGATCAGACTGACAGATGTCTATTGGACGACGCGTAGAACGGACGTCGCAATCTGGTGTTTAAGCAGGTGTGTGATGTTTGCCAGGATGCTCCCCCAGGTGGCAGAACCAAGAAAAATACCAATTAGAAACAAAACGGCATCCTGTCCGCTCGTCATCGGATTCAAGAACGTCAGAAGTAAAACGGACAGGTAGGCACTTAACCGTGACGAGGCTGTATCATAACTAACCTTCTTTTCAATTGATTTGTTATGTATTTTATTTCGAAAACAAAAAGAAGGTCAGTGTGTTTTCAAAACAAGTTCATAGCACACTGAAATCTTTACACATATACGGAATTATCTTAAGTTTAAGATGTCACCACGACGGAAATATTCTGAAGTGTAAGAACATTGGTTTGAGAGCGATGTACATTTGACAATCAGAAAGGTGGAAAAAAGATGAAGAAACTCTTATCGTTTGTGACTGCTACGTTACTGTTTGCACTATTCGTGCTTCCGGTAGGCGCAGCAGATGACGCAATGGTTCGTGTCATTCATGCTTCACCAGATGCTCCGGCAGTCGATATCGCGGTCGATGGCAAAAAAGCCGTATCAGGAGCAAAATTCAAAGATGTCACAGATTACCTCACACTACCAGCTGGCGAACATAAAGTAGAAGTATTCGCTGCAGGAACAACAAAAGATCCTGTGCTCTCTCAAACACTCAATGTGGAAGCTGGTAAATTCTATTCTGTCGCAGCAATCGGTAAACTTGCTGATATTAAACTTGCTGTCATGGAAGACAACGGCAAAGGCGAAGACGGCAAATCAATGGTCCGTGTCGCACACTTTGCACCAGATGCACCTGCTGTTGATGTCGCACCAAAAGGTGGAGACCCACTCTTTAGCAACCTTGAATTCTCAAAAGTCTCTGACTACGGTACACTCGATGCAGGTACGTATGACCTTGAAGTCCGCCCTGCAGGCGCAACGGATGTCGTCAAAGCACTTGATGGCGTCAAACTCGACAGTGGCAAAAACTATACAGCTCTCGCAATCGGTTTACTAGAAGGCGAGCCAGCGTTTGATGTTCTCTTAATTCCAGATGGCGGTGAAATGGCATCAATGCCAGATACAGGACTTGGTGGTTCTGCTGATACGACTTCTGCTACACCATGGGCAGTCGCAGCAGCAGCTGCCTTGTTAGTAGGAACAGCGTATGTCGTCCGTCGTAAACAAAACGCTTAAGAGTAGTCTGCTTCTCTTACTCGTATTAGCCGGATGCCAATCGGGATCACCTCCAGGTACTACAAAGCCGGAAAAACCAAAACAAACTGAAACGACGTCTTCTTCGTCCACTTCATCCGAAATGGTGGACGAAGAAGCATTCATTCCAACGCGTATTATGATTCCGACGCTCGATGTGAAAGCAAACATCGAAGTCGTCGGGAAGGATAAGCAAGGACGGATGGATGTGCCAAAAAAAACGGATCAAGTCGCGTGGTATAAATACGGTGCGAAAGCCGGTCAAACCGGAAATGTCGTATTAGCAGGACATCTAGACGATGAAAAGGGACCTGCTGTCTTTTATGATTTAGCCAAGATGAAAAAAGGGCAACGGATTGAAGTGACAGGGAAAACAGGACAACAGGTGTCATACGTGGTGACGAACGTCATGTCCTATCCTGTCGATGAAGCACCAGTCGGATCAATCTTTGGTGCGACCGTCATGAACAAACTGACGCTCATTTCATGCATTGGTACGTTTACAAACTCAAAAGGGTACGATCAACGTCTTGTCGTCACGGCAGAACAAGACAATAAAAAATGAAACAGGTCTCTCACTTCGGCTATGACCGAAAAAGAGAGACCTGTTTTTTAGTGTGTTTCTGAAGCTGCGACAAGATCCGTCGTCAGTGTCGTCAAGCCTTGCGTCGTTTTACTGAGACCTTGGATCGTCTCGACGATTTGTCCAAGGTTTTCTTTATTACGACCAAACAACGTCAGTGAGTTTTCCATTTCACTCTTAACGGTTTGGATTCCTTGTTTGACTTGTTGTAATTCTTGCTGAGATGCAGTGTTGGCGCGTGTGATGTCTTCCATCTGAGAAACCAGTTGTGTAATGTTGCCATTGTTCTTTTGAATCAGACCATTGATGCTGCTACTTAATGACTTGGCATTTTCAGCAAGGTTCCGGACTTCCGTCGCTACGACAGCGAATCCTTTACCGTGTTCACCGGCGCGGGCTGCTTCAATCGAAGCATTTAACGCGAGTAAGTTCGTTTGATTGGCGATCGCTTCGATGCTTTGTGTCATCTGGACGATCTCATCCGACGTCGTTTTCAATTCGTGGATGCTTTCAAGCGAAGTACCAACTTGTTGTGTTGATTGAGCGAATTGTTGCTCCATCTGTTGCATCTGTCGTTCGTTAGCAATCGTCATTTGGACGAGTTGCTGGCTCGTCTGCTCCGTCTGATCTGTTTCTGCCAACACTTGTGAAGCACGTCGGCTCGTTTCGATGATGGCATGATCCGTATGTTCGACGGAGCTTGCGACTTCTTGACTGACACGAACGACGTCTGTCAGCAGTTGACGGCGCGACTCGTTCGCTGCCGTTACTTCATGAAGACGAGAATCGACGTACTGACTCGTTACGATTTGAGCATCTAAGTTCATCGCGTGAGTCAATGCAAGCACGGCTGTTGTCAGTTGCGCTGGGTCATGCTGATAATGTTCGACGATTTTAGGAATCAACAACGTCTGAAACGCAGCATATGAAGCGATGAACCAAGTGACGGGAACGAAGTTGTGTTTATGCGTCTGTCCCATCCGTGTCCGCATCGCAAGGAAGGATTCATCCATGTTTCCTGTCAGAAGACTCGTGAAGTAGTCCGCAAAGACTTTTTTCAATCGTTCGCGTGTCGATGATTGTTTCGCGATCGTTGCCATCTCTGGATTCAATAATAGATGGTCAAGCACTTGCTCGAGGACCTCATCTAAGATGCCTTGAACGACAGGTGCCATCGATTTAAGTGTCTGTAGCTGTTCTTCTGTATACCCCATGTATACGAGACGAGATGTAAGATCAGGATCTGCCGTCTTCGTGATGAGATGAGAATCAGGAAAGCCGATTGTAGCTTGATAAACCGAAGTAGTCTTACTTTTAAAAGGATTGCGCACGTAGTTGCCTCCAATACTCAAGATGTGAATAAAATGATGTCTGTTTCTTATCGGTTCATCTTGACGAAGCGATACTGGTTTTCGAAAAAAAGACGAGAATATTGAAAAACATTGACCGGAAACAAAAAAACTCATGGCAAGTGCCATGAGGAGAATGAAAAAAGACAGGATTAGACCGGTTGATCTTCCTGGAATGCTTTTTTGGCGTCCACGATCGAGCGCATTCGTTGAACGCAGGTTTGAACGAATTGAATATCGATGGAGGTGAAACGGGTGACAGGTCCACGAGCTGACTCGGCACTGAATGTGAAGGTTCCGAGATTCCAAAGTTCGATTTTGAATCGTTTTCCTTTGTTGTCGTCGAAGTGTTCTACGAATTCGATTTGCGGTACCATACGAACCCCTCCTTACTCCGTATATTCCCGCTTTTCAAAAAATAAAAAAGCCAAACTGCGTGTTAGAAGCAGTTTGGCATGGATGTTTAAGCAGTCGGCACATCATAGCCGATCTCTTCGATTGCATCGACGAGGCGCTCACGAGGAACGTCTTCATGCTGTACCGTCACTTGGTTTTGTTCCAGTGAGACAGTAGCATGTTGTACACCTTCAACTTCAGATAAAGCTGATTCGACACTCGCTTTACAGTGATTGCATGTCATACCGATAACAGATAACGTTGTTTCTTTCATGATGAAGTTCCTCCTTCAGATAGTGGGGTACGTTTTAATCGTAACGCATTCGTCACGACAGAGACAGAACTGAATGCCATGGCGGCGCCCGCAAGCCATGGAGCAAGCAGACCAAGAAAAGCAACAGGGATGCCGATCGTATTGTAGCCGAGTGCGAAAACGAGATTTTGACGAATGTTTTTCATTGTCTGCTCACTTAGTTCGATCGCAAGTAAAACTTGTTTTAAATCGTGTCCAAGCAACGTCACGTCGGCTGCTTCGAGGGCGACATCCGTGCCGCTGCCGAGCGCGATGCCGACGTCCGCCGTTACAAGAGCGGGAGCATCATTGATACCGTCTCCGACCATCGCGACACGTTTCGTTTGTTGAAGTGACTGAATGACATCTGCCTTTTCAACAGGTAAGACGTCAGCAAAGACGAACGCTCGATCGAGTCCGAGTTCTTCCGCTAGATGATCAGCAACTTCACGACGATCACCGGTCAAGAGATACACGTCCTTAGTCTCTCGCAACCGCTGGATTGTTTCTTTCGCAGAATCTTTTAACGCGTCACGGATGGCATATCCGGCAGCGACTTCTCCATCGACGGCGACATACACGAGTGTCGCTCCGAGTGACGTCCAGTCAGGAAGGGCGATGTTTCGTTCCTGGATCATTCGCGCTGAACCAACGATCAAATCATGTCCCATGATTTGTCCCGTGATCCCACGTCCTGATTCGACATGGAACTGTTCGATATCAAACACGACATCCCGCTCTGCTGTGATGGCACGGGCAAGAGGATGTTCGGATTGACGTTCGAGCGCGGCAGCGAAATCGAGCGCTGTCTCCGTGCCAAACGTCTCGACGACGACGGGGTGACCGACTGTCAGTGTTCCAGTCTTATCAAAGACGACAGCATCGACATGTTGGAGGTTCTCCAGTTGAGCCCCCCCTTTAAAGAGAATCCCTCGTTCAGCACCTTTTCCGGTTCCGACCATGATTGAAGTTGGTGTTGCGAGTCCGAGTGCACACGGACAGGCGATAACGAGAACCGCGATGGCAGGACGAATCGCTTCTGCAAAGGAACCGGTGAACATCCACCAAGCGGCTAATGTCAGAAGCGCAATGGCAACGACGATCGGTACGAACACACCAGAAATCCGATCAGCTTGTCGCTGGATTGGTGCTTTTTCCGTCTGCGCTTGCTCGACGACGCGAATGATTTGTGCGAGAACCGTTGCTTGCCCGATCTTTGTCGCCTCGATTTGTAAGGAACCGTTCGTATTCAGCGTACCACCAATGACGGATGCGCCAACAGTCTTATGAACAGGAACGGATTCACCGGTCAACATCGACTCATCGAGATACGCATCACCTGCGCGAACAATACCGTCTGTCGGAATTTTATTTCCGGGTTTTACGAGCAACACCATCCCGGCTTGGATCGCCTCAATTGAAACGATCCGTTCCTGCCCATCTTCCAAAACGATGGCTTCTTTCGCTTGTAAGGAAAGCAGACTTTTAATCGCTCCTGTCGTCTGTTGTTTCGCACGGTCTTCGAGAACCTTCCCAAGCAAGACGAGTGTAATCAGAATCGCACTTGTCTCAAAGTAGAGGTGTGGCATATCAGAGACGAACAGCATTTCAGCAACGGAATAGAAGTAGGCTGCCGATGTCCCGAGCGCGACAAGGACATCCATGTTAGCACTCCCGCTCCGTAAGCTTTTATAAGCCCCGATATAAAAGGGCGCACCGATGATGAATTGAACCGGTGTCGCTAAAGCAAATTGTAGCCACGGGTTCATCAAAAATGGAAGATGGAATGGACTATTCGGAATATGTGTCAGCATGCTCGCGAGCAAAGGGAGCGAAAGAACGGCTGCGATGACGAAGCGATACAGCATCCGACGATTCGATTTTGTTGCGTGTGGTGCTTGTTTGACCGTGGCCTCGTAGCCGATTTTGCGAATTTTTTCGATAATCGCTTGATCATCATAGGCATCAGAAATCGAGACACGAGCCGTCTCGAGTGGTAAGTTGACCGTTGCTTCGACGCCGTCCATCCGGTTCAGGACTTTTTCAATCCGAGCGGAACAGGCGGCACATGTCATCCCTTCAATATCAAACTCAATCGTTTTTGACATCAGAAAACCCTCCTTACTTTTTCAGACGGGCAATGACTGCCATCAACTCATCGACGTAAGCGTCCGTACTGTCTTGACGAGTCGCGACCTCATGCATGCACATTTTGACGTGGCGTTCGATGATTTGTAGTTCGACCTGCCGAAGTGCTGCTTGAATCGATGCGGTTTGCGTCAAAATGTCGATACAATACCGGTCTTCAGAAACCATGTTGGCAATCCCGCGGACTTGTCCTTCGATACGCTTTAATCGTTTCATTAAAGCGTCTTGTTCTTCATGTGTTCGTGGGACGACAGGGTGATCGTGTGCCATAGTCGTGCCTCCTTTAGTAATCTTGTTGTTATCTTTACTTTAACATATAGGTATGGGGGGTACCAGTATATAGCTCGAACAATAAAAAAAGCAGTCGCGAGAGACGACTGCTTTTGCACTTATTGATTGGAGACTTGCGGTTTGACGATCGTTTCGTTCAATGAGCGTTGATCGCTAATGATGTCTTCAGCTTGTGTCGCCCGTTTAATGAAGAAGGCGAGGACGAATGCTAGACCAGCAATGAACGTCGATATGAAGAACGCATAGTTGATTCCGTCAAGCGTCGCTTGCATCGTAATCTGCTGTTTTAAAGCAGCAGCTGCTTCAGCTGTCGGTTGACTTGTCATGTTCTTCGCCGCTTCGGCCGCGAGCTCTGTGCCACGAGTCTTCGCATGCGTTGACATGATCGTTACAAGCAACGCCGTTCCGATTGCACCAGATACTTGTTGCAACGTATTGTTCATCGCTGTGCCGTGTGGATAGTAGCGTGTTGGTAACTGATTCAAACCGTTCGTTGAGACCGGCATCATGACCATTGACATCCCGAACATCCGTAACGAATACAGGATGATCAGATGCGTATACGTCGTATCCATCTCAAGTTGACTGAAGTAATAACTCGTGACGACTGTGATGAATAAACCAGTCAATGCAAGAGGACGACCACCGATCTTATCAAACAGCTTCCCGTTGATCGGTGACATGACGGCCATTAAGATGGCACCCGGTAACAGCATGAGACCCGCATCAAGTGGTGAAATACCGCGAATCGTCTGGACATAGATCGGAAGCAATAACATGCCCGAGAACATCGCCATCGTGACGACCATCGAGATCGCAGAAGACAAGGCGAACATCGGGTAACGATAAATCTTGAAGTTGAGCATCGGACGTTCCATATGCAGCTGACGATAAATGAATGTCACGAGTGCGATGACCCCGACGATCAGTGCTCCATAGACGTGGAAACTATCCCAACCTTTAGAGCCGGCAGAACTGAATCCGTACAATAAGCCACCGAAACCAAGTGACGAAAGTGCAACGGAAGCCAGATCGATCCGAGCGGCAGACCGTTCCTTGACGTCACGAAGTAAGAAGAAACCAGCGACGAGAACGATTAAGGCGATTGGTGTGATGAAGTGGAACAGCATCCGCCAATCGTAGTGCTCAATGATCCAACCGGATAACGTTGGTCCGATCGCTGGAGCCCCCATCATAATCAATCCGAAGAAGCCCATCGCAGTCCCGCGTTTTTCAATCGGGAAACTGACGAGCATGACGTTCATCAGTAGCGGCATCATGATGGCAGAACCCGACGCTTGAATCATCCGTCCTGCGAGCAACACAGGGAAGACGTCTGCGAATCCGGCAAGAATCGTTCCGGTCGAGAAGAGGGTCATCGCAAGTAAGAACAAGCGACGAACCGAATACTTTTGAATCAAGAAAGCAGATGTCGGAATCAAGACACCATTGACGAGCATGAAACCAGTCGACAGCCATTGAGCAGTAGCTGGTTCGATCGCTAGATCCTTCATGATTGAAGGAAGGGCGATGTTGAGCAAGGTATTATTTAAGAAAGCGATGAATGCCCCGATCATCAAAACGGCGAGGATGCCGTAAGGAGCTCGAGCTGTGTGAGTTGCACTTTGTTGCATGAATATCCTCCTAACTAAACTAACGGTACAGATTTCTATACGGTCGTTCTATCTGTAGTTTATCTTAATCCGATTTAGTTCGAATTACAAATAATAATAGCTAAGAAAGATAATTTTATTTTTTATGTAGTTTTGAAAGCGTTTTTCTAAATGAGGAAAATGATTCGTAGGAAATAAAAAAGCGCAATCCTTCTCGTTAGAGGAAAATTGCGCTTTGTCTTCAGTTTGAAACAGCCAGAAGCTTGTTTCATAGTTAGCGTTACTGAACGTTCGTTTCGAGTGCATCCTTTGTAATGTCGTAGTGAGATGCTGTCCAGACAGATTTGCCGTCCTGAATGAAAAGAACTTGTGGCGACTCATGTCGGACATTATAGTGTTCAGCGATGTGATTCGATAAGGTCCGAGCTTCTTGGACGAAGAGATATGCTGTCGGAACAGATGTTTCATCCGCGAACTTCGTATACTCTGAGAATCCTGCGGCACTGATCGGACACGTCGTACTGTGTTTGCAAATCACGAACGCGCTATGCTCGGACGCAAATTGATCAAAATCAGAAATAGACTGCAGTTTACGTGGTTGTGTCATAATATATCACCCTCCATACGTCCGGAGACGTTCACTTAACTTTAGATTTTCCCGGTAATCGACCGGACAGTCAATCAATACGGGTCCATCGCTCGCGAAAGCTTGATCAAGACAATGGGCAAGCGAACCGTGTTCACCGACGCGAAGTCCAAGCGCACCGAAAGCATGAGCCAGTTGAACGAGATCCGGATTATCAAAGGTGATGTACGATGATTTTCCATATGCTTGTTGTTGTTTCCATTCGATGAGACCATATGTCCCGTCTCGCCAAATTAATACGACGAGTGGCAACTTCAAACGAACGGCGGTCTCGAGGTCCTGACCGTTCATAAGAAAAGCTCCGTCTCCAGCGGCGCAGACGATACGTCGGTCGGGGTAGAGAAGTTTGGCTGCGAGTGCACTCGATAAACCATAGCCCATTGAAGCAAACCCATTCGAAATGAACAATTGATCTGGATGTGTCGTTTGATAATGGCGAGCGAGCCAGACTTTATGTGCTCCGACATCCGAGAAAACCATTCCGGCTTCACCAACCGTCCGTTCGAGCTCACGAACGATGCTTTGAGGATGTAAAGGGAGCGCGAGGGAATATGTTTCTTGAATCTCTTGGCGCAACTTATCGCGATTCCGTTGCCAATCGTTCCAGGAACGCTTTGGAAGCAGTGGTGTCAAAACGGTCAATACATCTGAAAGATTGCCGACTAGATTTGCAACGACTGGATAGTAGGCATCGATTTCGTGAGGGTTCGTATCCAGATGAACGACCGGCGTCTTTTTCGGATTCCATTTTTCCGGGGGCAGTTCCGTGATGTCATAACCAATCGTAATGATTAAATCACTCGCATCAAGAATTCGTTGGTTGTAATCAACATCCGGCAAACCGATCGTATGCGCGGCAAGCGGATGTTGTGAGGAGATGGAGCCTTTTCCCATCATTGTCTCGACGACCGGAGCATCCAGCTGTTCGACGAATGCCCGAAACGCCTCAAGTGCGTGTTGACGGTGAATCCCGAAACCGGCAATGATGACAGGACGTTGCGATCGCTCGATCAATCGTAAAACGTCCGGATCATCAATCGTCAACGGATGAAGATATGTCGGAGCACTGTCGTTTTTGACAGGAGTCACAGGTTGATCTCGTTCTTGTTTTGCAACGTCTTCTGGGAAAGAGATATGCGTCGCTCCCGGCTTTTCGCTCTGTGCCGTCGCAAAGGCACGACGGACGATTTCCGGAATCACTTCTGGTGTCAGAACGGACGTACTTGACTTCGTGACCGGACGATATAGATCAACGAGATCAAACATTTGATGCGACGCTTTATGTTGCCGTGATAGTGCTCCTTGTCCTGTGATGGCAACGACAGGAGAATGGTCCATCGTTGCACTTGCAATTCCCGTCATCATGTTAGTCGCACCAGGACCAAGCGTCGATAAGCAGACACCCGGTCGTCCACTCAGGCGACCGAACATCGCTGCCATGAACGCAGCGTTCGTTTCGTGACGCGTCGTGATGAACGTGATCGACGAACGACTAAGTGATTCGAGCAATGTGATGTTCTCTTCACCGGGAACACCGAAGATATGCGTGACTCCCTCTGCCTCTAAACATTGGACGAACCAATCCGCCGCGTTCATGCTAGTCCACCGATTGAGATGTATTTTGTCTCGAGATACGCTTCGAGTCCTTCACTACCGCCTTCGCGTCCAAGACCGGATTGTTTCATTCCACCAAATGGTGCTTGTGCAGCAGAAGGAACCCCATCATTCCAGCCGACGATTCCATAATCAAGCCCTTCGATTGCACGAATGGCACGCGCGTAATCCTTCGTAAAGACGTATGAAGCGAGACCGAATGGTGTCTGGTTGGCGTAACGAACCGCTTCTTCATCAGAACTGACACGCTGGACGGGAGCGACAGGTCCAAACGTCTCCTCGTTCATGATCAACATGCCGGGTTTTACGTCAGCGAGCACGGTTGCTTCATAATAATAGACATCGTTCTCCTCGTCCGTTGTTCCTGTTCCACCCGTGACGACACGAGCACCGGCTGAAGTAGCGTCATCGACATGTTTTTTAACTTTATCGTAACCCGCTTTATTAATCATTGGACCGATCTTTGTTTCGGCATCCAGACCGTTCCCGGTTTTCAATTTTGCCGTCTCCTGACCGAGTTTTTCAACGAACGCGTCATAAATCGAATCAGATACATAGATCCGGTTTCCGCAGACACACGTCTGTCCGCCGTTTCGGAATTTCGACTTGATCGTCTCCGCAACAGCTAAATCGAGATCGCAATCATCAAAGACGAGAATCGGTGCATGTCCGCCGAGTTCAAGCGACATCGCTTTGATCGTCTCTGCTCCTTGAGCCATCAATGTCCGTCCGACTTCGGTCGAACCAGTGAAGGTGATCTTATCGACATGCGGATGTGTCGCGAGTGATTCACCGAGTGCTTTCCCGCTACCTGTAACGGCATTGACGACGCCTTCTGGAATCCCGACTTCCTGACAAAGTTCAAGTAAACGAAGTGCTGTTAATGGAGTCGCGGTGGGTGGTTTGATGACGAACGTACATCCGGCAACGAGAGCCGGAGCCAATTTTCGGGTAATCATGGCTGCTGGGAAATTCCATGGTGTGATCGCGGCGACGACACCAACCGGTTGTTTGATGACTTGAAGTCTTTTAGAAGCATCGTGTGTCGGTATGACACGTCCGTATGCCCGTTTTCCTTCCTCTGCGAACCATTTGACGAAGTTTGCCGCATACTGGACTTCACCTTCTGATTCAGCCAGCGGTTTCCCCATCTCAAGCGTCATTAACCGGGCGAGTTCATCTTTTTTCTCGATCATTTTGGCATAGAGTTTTTCCAAGAGTTCAGCGCGTTCATATACTGTCCGCTTCGACCATTCTGGAAAAGCCTTCCGTGCTGCTTCGACAGCATCATTGACGTCTGATTTTGTTCCGTTTGGTACGCTACCGACGACTTCTCCGGTTGCTGGATTCGTGACATCTGTCCGTTCTCGTCCGTGATCCAGCCATTGTCCACCAATAAAGAATTGTCCCTTCATCTTGAAAATCCCCCTTTTTTACGTGCATTGGTTAGGGTATACCCGAACGAATAAAAAAAGATTCATTTTGGAAAGGAAAGGTTATGCAAAAAGGTAGAAATTGACCGATAAACAGTGTAGGATGATTCAGTAAATGTAATGTAAATTCAACTGAAATATTCGATGTAAACGAAGAGTGATCCCCATTGATGTGAAATGGTGAAATCATCCTCGAGACATTGACTTTAAAAGTGGATTTGATAAGATAAAAGTAAAGGGTTTGCGCAATCGGTTGCGCAAAACAAAATGAAGGACGAACAAATATACCTAACTCCTACTAATGACTCACCTACGAGAGGATTTCTAACACATGACACAAATGATACCGCGCCCTGAGACGGCCCAACAAACAATTACACGAGCTTGGTGGAAAGAAGCAGTAGCATACCAAATCTATCCACGCAGCTTTTATGACGCAAATAACGATGGAATCGGCGATATTCCGGGTATCATCGCAAAACTGGATTACTTGAAGGATCTTGGCGTCGACGTTTTGTGGATTTGTCCGATGTTCAAGTCACCGAACGATGATAACGGATATGATATCAGTGACTATGAAGACATTATGGATGAGTTCGGAACAATGGCAGACTTCGATCTCTTAATGGAAGAAGCGCATAAACGAGACATCAAAGTGTTACTTGATCTCGTCGTCAACCACACATCTGATGAACATCCATGGTTCCTTGAATCGCGTTCGTCAAAAGACAACGAGAAACGCGATTGGTACATCTGGAAAGATGCGATCAATGGAGGAGAACCGAACAACTGGGAAAGTATCTTCGGTGGATCAGCATGGGAATATGACGAGAAGACTGAGCAATACTTCCTGCACGTCTTCTCCCGTCGTCAGCCAGACTTGAACTGGCAAAACCGCGATATGCGTCAAGCGGTCTATACAATGATCAACTGGTGGCTTGATAAAGGCATCGATGGTTTCCGAATCGATGCGATCAGTCACATCAACAAGGATCAGTCGTTCGGCGATCTCCCGAACCCACTTGGTATGCCGTATGTGCCGTCGTTTGACATGCATATGAACGTCGAAGGCATCCATGCGTATCTTGAAGAGCTAAAGGATGAGACATTCTCGAAATACGACATCATGACTGTTGGGGAAGCAAACGGCGTCTCGCCGGAAGAAGCAGACCTTTGGGTCGGAGAAGAGAACGGCAAGATGAACATGGTCTTCCAGTTCGAGCACATGGATCTCTGGCGCGCAGATGCGGAAAAAGGCGTCGACGTCGTCAAACTGAAACAAGTGCTGACGAAGTGGCAAAAAGGACTTGAAGCGACCGGTTGGAATGCGTTGTACCTCGAAAACCACGATAAGGTTCGTTCGGTCTCCCTTTGGGGTGACGAGGAACAGTACTGGAAAGAGAGCGCGAAGTCGCTTGCGATGATGTATTTCTTCATGCAAGGCACACCGTTCATCTATCAAGGTCAGGAAATCGGGATGACGAACGTTCAGTTCCCGGATATTTCGGATTATGATGACGTCGCGACGAAAAACATGTATGAGATGCAACTCGCTTCCGGGAAGACACATGAGGAAATCATGGAAGTCATCTGGAACTCGTCCCGCGATAACTCACGTACACCGATGCAATGGACGAACGAGCAAAATGGTGGCTTCTCGAATCAATCCCCATGGTTCGGTGTTAACCCGAACTACGCGGACATCAATGTCGCGTCACAAGAACAAGACGAAGACTCGATTTTGAACTTCTATAAACGAATGATTCAAATCCGTAAGATGGAAGAGACATTGATTTATGGTGCGTATGATCTCATCTTACCGGAAGATACGAAAGTCTATGCCTATACACGGACGCTTGGTGACGAACAGTTCTTGATCGTTACGAACTTAAAAGGCGAAACAGCAGAAATCGATACGGATATCATCTTGCATTCGGATAATATGTTGCTTGGCAACTATCCGACGATGCACCACGAAGGAACAGAACTGGAACTTCGTCCATTCGAAGCTCGTCTGTACCGTGTGCGCTAATATGTTTTGAACGGATTCGAAGTACATCGAATCCGTTTTTTTGTTGCGCGTAAGCAGAAGATGCATCAGACGAAAAAATCGTGTACGCTAAACGATGAGGTGATAGAAGTGAAACCAGTAAAGTACTCGGTGTCATTACGACAGGTGACGACGATTGAAGATGGTCCGATGCGTGAATCGGTCGAACTTGAGGCGGACGGCACGTTGTTCGAAACAAAGGACGGTTTTGCCGTGAAATTCGTTCAACCGGATGAACAACCGATTGATACGACGATCAAATGGTCAAAAGACCAGATCGCCTTGAATCGCAAAGGTCCTGTTGCGATGCATCATGTCTTCATTTTAAAAGAGACGACTAAAAGCCAGTATGGCAGTCAGTTCGGTCAAATGTTGATGGAGACAGACACGGAGACGATTGAGATGAAACCACAGCAGATGAAGTTTCGTTATACATTAAAAATGAATGGACAAGCAGTCGGTACGTATACGATTGATTTAACTTGGAAACGGAGTGAGACGAATGGCATTTGAACAAACAGTACGTCAAATGGAACAGATGTTGGAAGAGGAATGGTTCGAGTGGCTCGAGAACGATGAGCCGCGCTACAACGAATGGCGTGATCAACTCGAAGGACTCGCAGAGCAGGTCATCACGGAATACAATCCGAAGGTCGATCCGGAGTCAATCGATACGCTACTTTTAATCAATGAAGAATTACCTGTCTTATACGGTGAAGATACCGTCATGCTGTATACAGCGCTTTTGAAAGCACGTCAGGAAGACGATCAAGTATATGAGCGTTACTTGACGATCCTGGGTGCGTTTGCGGACGAACAGCATCCAGCGATCCGTGAAGTCGAAAAGTTAGTCGCGAAAAAGGATTATAAAAATGCCTTCGCACGTGCAGTCCGTCTGCCACAGTCGCTCGGTCTAGAATAAACAATCAGTGGACCATCTTGTTTTAGATAAGGTGGTCTTTTTAGGAGGAAGCGTCATGTATCCACTCTATCGAATCATCGTCGCGATCATCCGGAAGGGCGATCAACTGCTCATTGTCAACAATCAATCGGATCAGGACAATCGGTGGAGCTTACCCGGTGGACAGATTGAAGCTGGGGAGACACTCGAGCAAGCACTTCGTCGTGAGGTTGCTGAAGAGACTGGCTTGGCAGTCACATCATCGTCGTTTGCCTTCTTGACGGAGAACTTCATGCCAACTTATCAAGCGCACAGTCTCGTCACTTATTTTGATTGCGAGGTGAGCGGAGTACTCGATCCGAATGATCCTGATGAAGAAATTAGCGAGACGAAGTGGATCAATCAAAGAGAGCTAACGGAATACATCACAAGTGAGGATGTCCGTCTTCCGTTATATATATACTTAACAGAACAACACAAAGGTTATTATATGTTTGAAGAGATGAAGTGGTAAGCAAAAAGAACGGATCATCCTTATAAAGGAGTGTATCCGTTCTTTTGCTTAGAATGCTGCTTCTTGACGAGCAGATGTTTCAGATAATAGACGTGTATGGATTCCGCGTTGTTTCAAAGCTTGTTGGAAGGAGGTGTCGATTGGACGATATCCTTTTTCAATCAACTCGTTTATATAGATTTTATTATAGATGAACGAAAATACGAGACTGACGAGACCTGTTCCAAAGCCTACCGTAGCAGTACCGACGACAAGTGCAAGAACGAGTTGAATCAATCCCCATTTAAAATCGCCTCGGAAAAAAGCTGGGAAAAAGCCGAAAAAGAATGTTGTCCAAGAAAAGCCTACTTTGACTTCTTTGACGAGACCGCTTGGATGTTGAAGAATACCTTGCATAATGAAAACCTCCTGATATGTATATAAATAAAATGACCATATATACGATAACTTACTTTTTATGGATGTGTTTTATTTTTTTTACAGATTAAGTCAATGAATAAGTAAGAAATTTATTTGAAAATTTATGAATGAATAGTCATTCATTATATGCTATACTCATTTCAACACAACTGCTTTAGGGGGAAAGGGGTTTGTTCGAACATGAATACGTTTTTAATCATCAACTGGATTGCCTTCCTACTCGTCATCGGTTATGCAGGCTATCTGTTCACATCACTCGTCAAAAGTCGTTACGCCGCCATTAAACGGGGGAAAAAGGCGGAATGGACGCTGACGAATAAAGAACGACTAGACGCAGTTTTAGTTAACGTCTTTGGTCAAAAGAAATTATTAAAAGATAAGAAAAGTGGCGCCATCCACGTCATGATGTTCTATGGATTCTTACTCGTTCAATTCGGAGCGATTGATTTTATCTGGAAAGGACTTGCCGTCGGTCAGCGTTTTCCGCATGTCCCGCTCGGTCCACTTTATCCATTTTTTACATTCTTTCAAGAGATCGTCATGCTCGTCATCTTGATTGCCGTCGTCTGGGGTTTTTATCGCCGGTATGTCGAGAAGCTCGTCCGTCTGAAGCGAAATTTCTTAGCAGGTCTTGCCTTGATCTTCATCGGTGGCTTGATGGTTGCCGTCCTCTTCGGAAATGGATTCTTCCTTGTCTATGAGAACCACTCGACGCTCGGTGAACCCGTCGCTTCAAGCATTGCGTTCTTATTCGGCTGGGTACCGGAATCGGTCGCTTTCGGATTATTCGTCTTCTTCTGGTGGGCACATCTTTTGTTCTTACTTAGCTTCATGGTCTACATCCCACAAGGTAAGCATGCGCACTTGATTGCCGGTACAGCAAACGTCTGGCTCGGTCGGACATCGAAGGTTGGTCGTTTGGCACCGATTGATCTATCCGTCATGGAAGAAGCAGAAGACGACGAAGCGGAATTCAGCTTCGGGGTCAATCGGATTGAAGATTTCAATCAAAAGCAACTCGTTGATCTATATGCCTGCGTCGAGTGCGGTCGCTGTACGAACATGTGCCCAGCAAGCGGAACTGGGAAGATGTTGTCACCGATGGATTTGATCGTTAAATTACGGGACCATCTTAATATGAAAACGTCAGCCATCACACAACGTTCACCATGGGCACCTGCTTTTGCGTTCGAAGGATCGCAAGGAAATCAGATTGCCTCGCTCGCGGCAGCCGGACAGATGGATATCGTCCCGGATTCATTGATTGGGAACGTCATTACGGAAGAAGAAATTTGGGCGTGTACGACGTGCCGAAACTGTGAGGATCAGTGTCCGGTCATGAACGAACATGTTGATAAAATCATCGACCTCCGTCGCCATCTCGTCATGATGGAAGGCAAGATGGATCCGGAAATGCAGCGGACGATGGCAAACATCGAACGTCAAGGTAATCCATGGGGGATGAACCGGAAAGAGCGCGAAAACTGGCGGAAAAACCGTGATGAACTCGTCGTTCCGACAGCGAAAGAAAAGAAGAAAGCGGGCGAAGAGTTCGAGTACCTGTTCTGGGTCGGGGCGATGGGATCGTACGATAACCGGAGTCAAAAAATCGCGATGGCGTTTGCCCGTATTCTGAACGAGGCAAATATCTCGTTTGCGATTCTCGGTAATGACGAGAAGAACTCGGGCGATACACCACGTCGAATCGGTAACGAAGTCTTGTTCCAAGAACTCGCGGAAGCAAACATCAAATCATTTGAGAAGTATGGCGTCAAAAAGATCGTCACGATTGATCCGCATGCCTACAATACATTCAAAAATGAGTATCCAGACTTCGGACTTAGTCCGGATGTCGAAGTCTATCACCATACCGAATTGCTCGCTCGTCTGATTGATGAGAAACGCATCACACCGTTACATGAAGTCAAAGAGCGGGTCGTCTATCACGATTCGTGTTACCTCGGTCGATACAATGATATTTACGACGCACCGCGTTATATTCTCGAGAAGATTCCAGGCATCACACTCGTCGAGACAGAACGTAACCGTGAAAAAGGCATGTGTTGTGGTGCTGGTGGCGGCATGATGTGGCAAGAAGAAAAAGTTGGTGCACGTGTCAACGTCGCGCGGACGGAACAATTGTTGACCGTCCAACCATCCGTCATCGGGTCAGCATGTCCGTACTGTTTGACGATGCTTAGTGACGGTACGAAGGCGAAGGAAGTGGATGAAGCAGTCGCCACGTATGATGTCGTCGAATTATTAGAACGGTCGATCGTTGGTATAGCGGTCGAAGAGCCAATTGCCACAGTTTAAAATTAGAAGTGTATAAGCGATTATTCTCGTATCAACGGGAGTAATCGTTTTTTTATTAAAAGCATGACGTTTTACTGTATGGTTTTGACATGATAAAATAAAAGGACTAACTATGGCAAGGAGGTGAGAATCTTTTGGGAAGGCGTTACTTCGAATCGGTCAGGTCGCGGAGACCACCGGCTTATCAAAACGAACGATTGATTACTACACATCACTCGGTCTCTTAACATCAGAGCGTACTGCATCGGGCTACCGTTTGTATGACGAATCGGTCATTCATCAAATCGAAAAGATTGAATATTTGAAGTCTCAACGGCTTTCCCTGCAAGAGATTCTTGCTTCTTTTACGGAACGAGAACAAAAAACAGGAGAGACGATTTATCAGGAAGTACAACAATTACAGACGACGGTTGAAGGACTCGAGCAACGTTTGTTGCAGTCGACGGAAGTCGAAAAACAAGCGATTCGCTTAGAACTGTCCCGACGTCTGACATTGATTGCTTCTCTGATTGCACAGCTTTAATACAAAACAATGGAGGTGACCCCTGTTTAGGGGATTTTGGATACTATATTATTCATCAATTTATTTTTAGTGGTGTTGTTGATCGTGTTGACGGCGTTCTTCGTCGGATCGGAATTCGCTGTCGTCAAAGTGCGGATGTCGCGTTTGGATCAGATGATCCAGGAAGGCAATAAAAGTGCGGTCCTTGCGAAAAAAATCGCCGGTGATCTTGATTATTACTTGTCTGCCTGTCAGCTCGGTATTACCGTCACGGCACTCGGTCTTGGGGCACTTGGAGAACCGACAGTCGAAAAGATCTTGCATCCGGTCTTCGATGACTTCGGGATCTCTGCTGCTGTTTCAACACTCTTGTCGTTTGGTATCGCATTTGTATCCGTAACGTTCTTACACGTCGTCATCGGCGAACTTGCTCCGAAGACACTCGCGATTCAGTATGCAGAACGCATGACATTGTTATTTGCTCGTCCGCTGTATGTGTTCGGGAAGATCATGTATCCGTTCATCTGGTTACTCAACGGTTCAGCACGCCTGTTCCTTGGTCTGTTCGGTGTCAAACCAGCAGGACATGAACAAGCCCACTCAGAAGATGAATTGAAAATCATCATGGCGCAAAGTTTTCAAAGTGGTGAAATCAATCAGACAGAACTTGCTCTCATGCAGAACGTCTTCGCCTTTGACGAGCATATTGTCAAAGACTTAATGGTTCCACGAATGCGGATGGAGACGATCTCGGAACGTTTGACGAAGAATGAACTGATGGAAATCTTCATGGACAATCCGTATACGCGTTATCCGGTCACAGAAGAGAACGATAAAGACCGGATTCTTGGATACGTCAACGTCAAGGAAGTCTTGACGGATTTTGCGAACGGGAACGAACATCCGGTGACACATTACATCAAGGAACTACCGGTCGTTTCTGAAGTAACATCACTTCAGGACACATTGCGGAAGATGAAACGAACCCGGACACACCTCGTACTCGTCGTCGATGAATATGGTGGAACAGCAGGACTCGTCTCGATGGAAGACTTACTCGAAGAAATCGTCGGCGAAATCCGTGATGAATTCGATGCAGATGAAGTCGAAGAAATCGAACAAATCAAATCTGACGAATTTTTACTGGACGGTACTGTATTACTCGTGGATTTAGAAGAACGTTTCAACATTCGATTTACGAACGTCGAGGACGTGGATACGATCGGCGGCTGGATTCAGATGCACAACATTGATCTTCAACCCGGTGAGCACATCGATACACCAGATTTTTCGGTTGAAGTAATGGAGATGGAGAACTATCAAATCAATCGCGTCAAGATTTGGTTGCATCCAGCTGAACAAGTAGAAGCAGAAGGATAAGATGGTCGGTTCCTCATCGAGGAGCCGATTTTTTTATATCACATCAGTCAAAAAATTAAGAACTTGCGGATTGTGTGAACTTTCAACGGTCATGATAGGAGAATGGTGGAGTGAGCGGGAATGTAATCTACAACTACCGTATTGTCGATTCGCGTCCTATGAAACGAGGAGGTATTCCGTGCTTGATCAGATTCCATTCTTACTGAGTCGTTTAGGTATGTTAGCACTGTTAGCCTTTTTATTGTCCCAGTGGCGCATTTCTCGATACATATTCAAGATGGACCGCGGGATGAATGTACCACTTCTTTTAGCATTCGTATCATCTGGTATTTTAATGAACTATGCGGGAATCGTGCTTTCGAATGATACAACGATCGATCCGTTACTCGGGTTATCCGTCAAAAAGGATGCTTTATTACTTGATACACGTTTAGCAGTCATCGTGACGAGCGGTCTGATCGGTGGACCAATCGTCGGTGGGATCACAGGATGTCTAGTCGGGTTGCACCGCTATTTACTCGGTTCTCTAGGAGCAGAAGCAGGTTGGATCATTGCGATGGTAGCTGGGCTCGTGAGTGGATGGTACCGGAAACGTTGGCGCTTACGGGATGACTATGCCTTGATTCCACCAGTCGGCATCGTCTTAGTCGCATTGTTCTTTGAAAGTGGAATCACGTTGTTGCTGGCTCCAGACACGACGCAGGCGCTTGATTTAATCAGTCATGCGGTGTTTCCGCTATTATTCGCGAACACATGTGGTGTCATACTGTTTATCATGATTTTACGAACGCAACTTCGACTCGAAGGTGATCTCTTCGTCCGACAAACGGAGCGTTCTGATCGGTTATTACAAGCGTTGCAACCCTTACGAAAGCAGGGATTGACGTCAGAAGTCGCCCGACAAATCGGAGCGACATTATTAAAGGAGACGAAAATGCAACGTGTCGTCTTGCTCGGAGCGACGGAAGTCGTCATTGATATGACGGAACAGCAACCTGCTGTCTGTGGCGAACAACCGAGACGTGAGGAACAACAATGGATTGAGGCAGAAGAACCCGTCCGACAGGAAGATGAACTGACGGGACAGATTCTAAGCTTTCATCCAATACGCATCAACGGTCAAAAGGCGGGTGTCATCTGTTATTTCTCGAAAGATCTATTTGACGATACGGTCGAGCGAATGACGGAACAACTTGTCCGTTTATTAGCACGAGAGTTATACATGCACCGAGAAGAGCAGTTGCTCCGATTAAGCGGTAGAAAGATGAAACCTATGTTACACGTCAGTTATCTCAAAGGCATCATCGAAGAAATTCAGCGGACAGCCGATCCCGGAACTCCTGTAAAACATCAATTGAATGCGTTGCTTCAACTTTTGACGACAGCGACGCGGCACGATGAACATCCACTGCGTGAGGAACTAGCGACGCTAAAAGCTTATCTATCGCTCGAAGGTACACGCCGCCGTCCGAATCAATTGACATCCGCTGATATCACGGTCGATCTCGACATCGAGACTTCCGTTGAGGAATACTTCGTTTTCCCGTTCCTCGTGACACAGCTTGTCGATAATGCACTACGTCACGCGTTCGTAAAGGCAGGACGGCATCACCGGATTGATGTCCGCGCCTTTAAGTCGACGACGGGTTGGGTCATCGAAGTCGCAGACAATGGGCAAGGAATGCCGTTTGCTGTGATGCAACAACTGGATCAAAAAGAATCAGGTGATTCGAATCTGTTCTTGATTCGACGCGCACTGGAGGTGACATATGGTCCGGCTGCGTCACTACGCGTCTATTCCATTATCCATCAAGGAACACGAATCGAAGTCCGGCTACCTTTTCCATCGCCTTGACGACAGTGGCACTTTGCTACTGTTGTTTTTTTGTGTTGCTTCAAGGGTAAATAGGAAAACAGCAAAACGTATTGTACAGGAGGAAGCAGATGATGATTACGACAACAGAAGTGGGTCAACTAGGAGATCAGTACTTGTTACGGTTCACGTTAGAGAATGTTCATGGACATAGTGTCGATATCTTGAACCGAGGCGCAAAAATTCTTGCGATACGGGTTCCAGATCAGCAAGGGATGATTGAAAACGTCGTACTCGCATTTGATGACCTGTCAGAATACCAGGATGATCCACACCATTTAGGCGCAACGATCGGACGTGTCGGAGGACGAATCGCGAACGGAGCGTTCGCGCTCGAAGGAATGACGTATGTACTTGAACAAAATGAAGGCGAGCATCATCTTCACGGGGGAAGCGAGAATTGGGCGAACCGGATGTTCACGCACGAAATCAACGATGACCGACTTGTCCTACGATTAGATAGTCCGAATGGAGAGAACGGCTACCCAGGTCACTTATCGTTTGAGTTGACCTTCGAATGGACAGACGAGAACGTCCTGCATGTTCATTATGAAGCGGAGACGACGGCCTCGACACCGTTCAGTCCGACGAATCATACGTACTTCAATTTGACGGGTGAGGCGAAGACGACAATCGAACAGCACGTCCTGCGAATGGACGCCCCTTTTTATATTCCGTTGACGAAAGATGCCGTACCGACCGGTGACATTCTCCCGGTAACAGACACCGTTTTTGATTTTCTCGATGCCCGTTTTCTACATGAAGTCACACACGCACCAGACGAACAACTTCGTCAAGCGGGTAGCGGGGTGGATCATCCCTTCCTGCTTAGAGAAGGTGGGGAAATCGTTCTTGACGAACCAATCAGCGGGCGGCGGTTACGGGTCGTAACCGACCAACCGGGGGTCGTCGTCTACACGGCCAATCACTTGTCAGGCGAGTTCACGATTTGTGGAAGACGGGCAACGCCGTACCTGGGCATCTGTTTTGAGACACAAGGGCTACCGGATGCGATCAATCAACCAGATTTCCCTTCCGTTGTCTTGCGTGCCGGTGAGCACTATCATAAGCGTACATCGTTTCATTTTCAGATGATGTCATGAGGTATCTTGCGATTTCCACTCCTGTATATGGTAGGATAGAGCGAGAAGAATCTAACGGAGGCTAAGGAAAATGACTAAAATTGCATGGGTGACCGATAGTATGGCCTATTTCACGAAAGAAGAGGCGGAAGCGATCGGCGTCAATGTCGTGCCGATTCAAATTTTACTTGGTGATACGGCGTATCAAGAGAATGCCATTACGGTCGAGCGTCTGTTTCGTGCCCTGGATGCGGACAAAAAGCTGATTGCAAAAACTTCACAACCGATCTTTGGTGAGTTCGTCGGGACATACGAACGGCTAAAAGAAGAAGGATATGACTGCGCGATTGCAGTACATTGTACGAATGGCTTATCAAGTACCGTTCAAAGCTCAGCATCAGCAGCGGAAGCGGCAAGCTTCCCGGTTCATATCATCGATTCCCATACCGCGTTCGAAAACCAACAGGAATTCATTCGTTACGGAATGGAACTTGAGGCACAGGGGAAATCGGTCGAAGAAATCGTTGCGGCGTTACAAGCATTGACGAAAAAGACCCATTTTTATATGATCGTCGGTAATATGGAGACGATGCGTCGCGGTGGACGTGTCTCGTCAGGAGACCTGTTCCTTGCGAACTTACTCAGCATCAAACCGATCATCACGACGGATGAAGCGGGAAAAGTCGTACCATTCAAAAAAGCGCGTTCTCTTAAGAAAGCCTACATCGAGATGGTCAAACAAATCGATGAGTCGATGCGTCAACACACGTTCTATAAGAACCGGATATATGTTGCGACGACGATGGCACCCGAAATGGCAGCAGAACTGCGCCAACAGGTCGCAGCGAAATTCCCGGATCTGACGATTCTTGAAGGCACGTTCGGACCGGCAATTGGGACACATGCCGGAGCAGAGACGGTCGGTCTGTTCTGGATGAATGACTAAACCTACATGTATATCAAAAATGAGGCGACGGACAATCCGTCGCCTCATTTTTGTTCAAGCTGTAAGTGTGACCCCACAGAATGCTGCGAGAATTCCAAAACCGTAGCTTGAGACGAGGTACAGAGCGAGTACTTTTCGGTTTCCATCTTGCAGAAGCTGTAACGTTTCAATCTTAAACGTCGAGAACGTCGTAAACGATCCGAGGAAGCCGGTACCAAGCAGTAACGTCCAAGTCGTATCAAGATGTGAACCGATGACGAGACCAAGCAAAAATGAGCCGAGTACGTTAATGAGGAATGTGGCTAGTGGGAATTCACGTTTCCACATCGTCTTGATCCATTGACTGACAGCAAAACGACTGATGGCTCCACAAAAAGCACCGATGGCAAGGGCGAGTAATTCCATTCACTCACGTCCTTTCGTCACGTGCCGCAGTCGTCTTGTTCCAAGCGCGTAACCAAGATAAGACAGGAACAGACC
>Ga0308157_10000445_pt1 | contig 138530 bp, 127 predicted proteins | sample PhyBR1_FD_201035 | JGI IMG/M metagenome (GOLD analysis project Ga0308157, IMG submission 201035) | Phyllosphere microbial communities from UC Gill Tract Community Farm, Albany, California, United States - DLSLB.R1 | ecosystem: Host-associated > Plants > Phyllosphere > Unclassified | place... | reverse complement strand
GAAAAAGCAAAAATCGAGCTTTCTTCATCAAATGCAACTGAAATCAACCTTCCATATATCACCGCTGATGCAACTGGTCCTAAACACTTAGTGATCAATGTAACACGTGCGAAACTTGAAGGTTTGGTTGCTGATTTAGTGGCGCGTACCATTGAGCCTTGCCGTATTGCGCTTAAAGATGCTGGGCTTTCAACTTCTGACATCTCTGACGTCATTTTGGTTGGTGGTCAGTCTCGTATGCCGCTTGTACAACAAAAGGTACAAGAATTCTTTGGTAAAGAGCCACGTAAAGACGTAAACCCGGATGAAGCAGTTGCAATTGGTGCTGCGATTCAAGGTGCTGTATTGTCTGGTGACAAGAACGACGTACTACTGCTGGATGTGACCCCGTTAACACTGGGTATTGAAACTATGGGCGGCGTGTTGACTCCAATTATCGAGAAAAACACGACGATTCCTGCGAAGAAATCACAAGTGTTCTCTACAGCGGCAGATAACCAGCCTGCAGTAGATATTTCGGTTTACCAAGGTGAACGAAAAATGGCTCAACAAAATAAATTGTTGGGTAACTTCCAGTTAGGCGATATCCCACCTGCTCCACGTGGCGTACCGCAAATTGAAGTGTCATTTGACATTAACGCTGACGGTATCCTGAAAGTTTCTGCAAAAGACAAGAGTACTGGTAAAGAGCAATCGATCCAGATTAAAGCAAACTCAGGTTTGTCTGATGCTGAAATTGAAGCAATGATTAAAGATGCGGAAGCGAATGCGGAAGAAGATCGCAAGTTTGAAGAACTGGCGAAAGCACGTAATGAAGCGGATGCACTGATCTCTTCTGCACAAAAAGCAGTAAAAGATCTGGGCGAGCAAGTAACTGCTGATGAGAAAACTGCCGTTGAAACAGCAGTTTCTGAACTTGAAGCTGCAACTAAAGAAAATGATGTTGACGCTATTAAGGCAAAAACTGAAGCATTACAAAACATCATTATGCCAATCACCCAGCGTGCTTATGAAGCCGCTCAAGGTGCTCAGGGTGGTGCACAAGGCTTTGATCCGAATGCATTCCAAGGTGGTGATGCTGGTCAGCAACAAAAAGCTGATGACGGTGTCGTTGATGCTGAATTTACTGAAGTTAAAGATGATAAAAAATAATTTTTCACTTTAACTTTCAAAAAACCGCGCTCAGGCGCGGTTTTTTCTTGTTTATAGTTTTAGGGTTTTCCGGTAAAAAGCCTTGCAATATTATGTATGGATATTACCCTGTCTAGTTACAGATCATTTTCATGATATGGTTAAGACAGCTAGAGGGGAACAAAGATGGATATTCAGGTGAGTTACTATCATATTCTGATTGAAGCAAATGATCATATCAGCACTATTGAGCAATCGCGTGATATTGAGCTATTTAATATTACAGACTTAAAGCCCTATCTTTATTCAGTACTGCTCCCCTACTTAAATGATTGTGCGATTGAACTTGAAGATGAAAATATTGAATTTAATGATATTTTACATTTCTCTATCAAGCAGACCTTGTTACCTATTGAACAGCTCATTGAAGAAGAACAAAAACTTTTGCCAAGTGATACTGAAATTACCATCACTGCATCTGAAATTTTAAATGACCATGAAGTTTGCCAAGATGTTACCGCCGTTATTATGGACTTGCTAGAGGCGATGATTACACCAGACGAAGATGATGAAATAATTTAAATTACTTTCCGACTTTTATATTCATGAAGAGCAGCGAAATACTTCGCTGCTTTAATTTTAGATTTTACTGCATAATATATTCAGCACGAAGAGCGCGTAAAATTTGCTGCCCTGCCCGTCCGGTTGGATTTAATCCTAAACGCTGCTGTTCCTGACGAATGGCCTGCCGGGTTTTATCACCGATCAGTCCATCTACTGCCCCGATGTCATAACCCTTTTTTAATAAAAACTGTTGAATTTCACGCCGCTCCGCACGTGATGTCCCGGCATCATCGGTTGGCCAGGCCGTCAAAAAAGGTCCCTGTCCTTGTAAACGGTCCGACAAATGGGCAATCGCCAACCCATAACTTTCTGCCGCGTTATAACTATAAATCGCATCAAAATTTTTAAATACTAGAAAAGCCGGTCCATTTTCACCTGCCGGCATCATTAAACCTGCTGGTGTAGAACCTGAAAGATTTCCCTGAACCAGTGCAGTACCATCAGCACGAGTTAATCCGCGATTTACCCAGCTGTTTAAAGCTTTTTTATTACGCCGCCCTTCTCCCTGTGCAGAAAAACCTGAAGGAAGTTTGACTTCAAATCCCCAAGGCATACCGGTTTGCCAGCCGCGTTTTTTTAGAAAGTTTGCTGTAGAAGCTAAGGCATCTGTAGTACTTGAGACTAAATCACGCCGGCCATCTCCATCGAAATCGACCGCCAGTTCCTCATAGGTCGAAGGCATAAATTGGGTATGGCCAAAAGCGCCCGCCCATGAACCTTTTAATTGCTCTTCACGTAAATCTCCACGTTGTAAAATTCGCATGGCTGCAAAAAACTCGCCACGAAAATAACTTTGGCGCCGGCCTTCACAGCTTAACGTTCCAAGCGCTTGCAACAAGGGATAACTTCCTGAAATATCACCGAAGTTGCTCTCTACCCCCCATACTGCTACTACTGTTTCGGCTGGTACACCATAAGCTGCCTCAACACGCTTGAGTACCTCTGCATGCTGTGCCAGTTTTGTTCGGCCTGCCTGTACTCGCTCTTCATCCACCAGACCCGACAGATAATCCCAGATTGGTGTAGAAAACTCTGGCTGATAATTTAGCTTGTCGATTACTGAATAATCAGGTGTTAAAGATTGGGTATAACGGTCATAAGTACTTCCGTTTACTCCAGCAGATATAGCCTGTGAACGCAAGTTGCCCAGACATGCCTGAAAATTATTTTGTGGACTATAGGCATTTGAAATAGCAGATGTTGCTGTTACCGAAGTAGAACTCGATTGACCATTAATAATTAATTCAGCATTAACCTGAGACACGCTCAAAAAAGCGGTAGAAAAAATTAGAGCAAAGTGGCGCATAAGATCCTTATCACTTTGAATTTAAATTATTGTTTTTACCATAGCATTCTGAAGTCAAAATGGAAGTTTTGAAACGTAAATTTAAAGTCAAAATTTCCTGTTTTAAATTCATTTTAAATTTAAAAATTTTATCCACAACCCTTCAGCATTTAAATTTATAAAGATAGTTTTAAATTCAAATTAAAAATCCATCTTTAACTGATTTGAATTCAAATAATCTCTTTTAAATTTATAGATAATTATCAATACGAATGCACTGGCTAAAGAATGGTTACGCTCAACAAGATGAATTTTGAATTTATTTTTTTAGTTTTAAATTCAAAATTTATTTTCTAATTTTAAATTTAAAGTTTGTCCACAAGCCAACCGGCATGAAACTTTGAATTCAAACTTAAAATAGAAAATTTAAATTCAATAAAATGAATTCATAAATCTAAATTTAAATATTATTTCCCAATTTCATAAACTCTATATGTGAAGCTACTTTTTTCAGTCGAATATTGAGTTGATAAATTCAGTAACTATTGAAGAATCTGACGCGATTCAGATATTAAATAAAACTTAAAAAATTAAAGATATTCATAGCTAATAAAAAAGAGGCGCAATCATGCCGTAATGACAGCTATAAAAAAAGCGGTCACTAAAATGACCGCTTTTTTTAGCAACAGTTTAAGGTTTAAATGTTCATATCTTGAGTCAAGGCTAATGGCTCTGGCAATATTTTCGCCAGCTGACGGCATAGCTCTGTCAGCTCTGCATGATTAACTGGCATTAAGGTAATATGACCGAGTTTACGCCCCGGCCGTTCTTCCTTGTTATACATATGCAGATGCGCACCATTTAAAGCCAGTACCTGTGCGGCATCAGGATATCGCCCAATAATATTGACCATCACCGTAGGGCGAAGCACTTCTGTAGAACCGAGCGGTAGGCCTGCAACAGCACGTATATGGTTTTCAAACTGTGAACAGACTGCACCTTCAATTGACCAATGCCCCGAGTTATGTACCCTTGGCGCCATTTCATTGGCATACAGACCGGCTTCTGTCACAAATAACTCAAGTGTCAGTACACCTACATAGTTCAGATGATTCAGCAGCCGGGTAATATAATCCTGAGCAACCGGCTGTAACTGCTCACTATTCGGTGCAGGTATAATCGAATGTGACAAAATACCATGATGATGATGATTTTCAGCTAATGGCCAGCTCTTAACTTCACCATTCTGTCCACGTACCGCAATAATTGAAACTTCACGGGAAAATTTTACAAAGCTTTCTGCAATTAAAGATTTGGCCGGACCCAGTTCAGCCCAAGCCTGTTCAATCTGCTCTTGCTCGCGCAGTACAAACTGCCCTTTACCATCATAACCTCCAGTTGTCGTTTTCAGTACAATCGGTAGACCCAACTCGGTTACAGCCTGCTGTAGACTCGACAAAGAATCTACTGCACGATACGGCGCTACTGGGATATCCAGCTGGTCAAACAGTGCCTTCTCTAGCAAACGGTTCTGAGCAGTAGCCAATGCTTGACGTGGTGGATAAAGCTGTTTGCTCTGCAAAAGAGTATCAACATCCGCGAGAGGCGTATTTTCAAATTCGAGGGAAAATACATCTGCACTTTCAATAAATTTTTCCAGACCCTGCGCGTCATGCTCAGAAAAGACCTGACCCAATATTGCTGAAGGGCAGTTATGGTTGGCTTCAAAAAACGTACATTGAATGTTGAGTGGTAAGGCAGCTTGGGCCATCATGCGGCCGAGCTGGCCGCCACCAAAAATACCGATAGTCTTATTCATGATATCGATCCTGTCTTAACCCTGACCTGGAATATTATTACCCGCAACTTTTGCAGTCTGCGCTTCACGAAAGCCTGCTACATTTTTTGCAATTTCGGGACGGGTCAAACCCAGAATCTGGGCGGCCATAATAGCGGCATTGGCAGCACCTGCAGGGCCAATGGCCAAGGTACCGACTGCAATACCTGCCGGCATTTGTACAATAGACAACAGGGAATCTACACCATTTAAAATTGAGGATTTAACCGGAACACCCAGTACAGGCAGATCGGTTTTGGCTGCACACATTCCAGGTAAATGTGCAGCTCCACCAGCTCCTGCAATAATGACCTGAATCCCACGATCGCGAGCTGTTTCAGCGTATTCAAACAGACGGTCTGGAGTACGGTGTGCAGAGACGACTTCAGCTTCAAAAGGGACACCAAGCTGCTTGAGCATATTGGCAGTATGTTCGAGGGTAGCCCAATCCGATTGGGAGCCCATGATAATTCCGACTAGGGGTTGAGCGTCAGTTGCGACCGCATTCATTGCTAATGTTCCAGAGACTAGGTAAAAAGAGATCTCGACCAGAGCCAAGCTTTAAATGAATAAGTAGCCCTCTATTATAGACTGATTTTTGCGCTCACGACCATTTAACCTTATAGCTGCTGGCTGTTTTTTATGATTTTTCAGGAAGCAGCCGAGAAACTTTATTAAAATAGTTAAAAAATTCTTACTGGCTGCGAAAGATAAAATAAACACAGCCTAACAGACATAAACCTGCCCATAAATAGTCCAACTTAAACGGCTGCTTAAACAGAAAAATCATGAAAGGAACAAATACCAGTAAGGTGACTACTTCTTGGGTAATCTTCATTTGGCCCAAGCTCCATCCATACTGGGATAAAAGACGTGTTGCCGGAATCATAAAACTGTATTCAAGCAGTGCAATCAGCCAGCCAAATAAAATAGCCTGCCATAACGGTACACCATGTAAAAATTTTAAATGCCCATACCAGGCCAGAGTCATAAAGCAGTTCGAAATAATCAATAACAGCAGGGGCAGGTACAGGTTTGGATTCATGGGTATTTATACAAGACGGTACAGGAGAGTAAAGACTTTAATCTATTTGAAAAATTCGACAAATATTTTAACCAGATTTTTTATCGTAATAATTTAATAGCGGGGCAACAGTAATCAGATCTGATAAAAAATCCCTGAAAGCCTTATAACGACTACAAGAACAACTATCTTTTCATGAATAGCCTTGCTATCGTTGCTGACAATTTTAATCGATCACGACAACAACACGATAAGATCAAGTGATGTGTCAAAAGTAGTAGAGAGGGTGAGTTATGCATCTGCATATTTTAGGTATTTGCGGCACATTTATGGGATCACTGGCACTTCTGGCACGTGATCTTGGGCATACTGTGACCGGTTCAGACCAGAGTGTCTACCCGCCAATGTCTACCCAGCTTGAGAATGCGGGCATTACCTTAATGCAGGGCTATAATCGCAGCCATTTACAGCCACATCCCGATCTGGTCATTGTGGGCAACGCCATGAAGCGTGGAATTGATGCTGTTGAATATATGCTAGATGCCGGTCTGCCTTATATTTCGGGACCACAGTTTCTGGCTGATCATGTATTGCAGGGTAAACATGTTCTTGGTGTCGCGGGTACTCATGGTAAAACCACCACCACCACCATGCTGGCTTGGGTACTGGATCAGGCCGGTTTAAATCCCGGTTTTCTAATTGGCGGTGTGCCCCTTGGATTTAGCCAGAGCGCACGGCTGGGCGGGGGCAAGTACTTTGTAGTCGAGGCAGATGAATATGATTCGGCTTTCTTCGATAAACGCTCCAAGTTCGTTCATTATCATCCTAAAACAGCAATCCTGAATAACCTCGAATTTGACCATGCCGATATTTTTGATGATCTGGCTGCCATTCAAAAACAGTTTCATCATCTGGTGCGCACCATTCCAAGCACTGGCCGGATTATTGCGCCTATTACTGAAACCCATATTGATGAAGTACTGGAAATGGGCTGCTGGACACCTGTTATACGTACCGGTTTGGATACCGATACCCAAGCCGAACTCTATGCAGAACTAATTCAAGCAGATGGCAGCCATTTTAAGGTGCTGGAGCAGGGTAAGGTTATTGCTGAAGTTCAATGGTCCATGACAGGCCAGCATAGTGTTGCCAATGCTTTGGCTACCATTGCTGCTGCACAGCATGTGGGTGTCAGTATTGTTCAGGCATGTGAAGCACTGTCCAGTTTTGGGGGTGTCAAACGCCGTATGGAGCTGCTGGGTACGCTCAGGGGTATCGAAGTTTATGATGACTTTGCACATCATCCCACTGCAATTGAAACGACACTGGATGGTGCCCGTAAACGTCTGGGTGAACGGCGCCTTTGGGCGGTTATTGAACCGCGTTCAAATACTATGCGTATGGGTAGCCATAAAGACGGACTGGCCCACTCGACCCGCCTGGCAGATGAGGTAATCTGGTATCAGCCAGAAGGCCTGGACTGGGATCTGCAACCTGTAGTCGAGGCCGCTCCGAATAAGTCACAGGTGAGCCGTTCTTTGGATGAAATTATCCAGCGTATAGTTCAGGAAGCAGGTGAGGGTGATGCTGTGGTGATTATGTCAAATGGCGGGTTTGGCGGACTGCATCAAAAACTGCTGGCAGCATTACAAAGCTAAACTGAAAGAGCGGGTTAACACCCGCTTTTTTATGACTCTTTACTGTAGTGATGCATCCTGCCTGAGGGCCTTACGCAGAATTTTGCCCACTGTTGATTTAGGCAGTTCATGTAGAAATTCGATATAGCGTGGCTGTTTGTAGCCGGTTAAATTTTCTCGGGCATAAGACTGGATTTCCTCTGCTGTTAAAGACTGTTCTTTTTTGACAATAAAAGCTTTTGGTACTTCCCCAGATTTTTCATCTGCTACCCCAATCACTGCAACTTCCAGCACTTTGGGATGCTGTGATAATACAGCCTCGATTTCATTGGGAAAGACATTAAAACCTGAAACCAGAATCATATCTTTTTTACGGTCAATAATTCGTACATAGCCTTTTGCATCCATGACGCCAATATCGCCACTGCGGAAAAACCCGTCTACTGTCATGACTTTTGCTGTTTCTTCAGGCAGATTCCAGTAACCTTTCATTACTTGCGGTCCCCGTATGGCGATCTCGCCTTTTTCGCCTTGTACCACTTCCTGTCCTGTATCATCCAGAATTTTGATTTCTGTTGCCGGGAGTGGAATGCCAATTGAACCACTGAATGTAGTGGATGCCGGAGGGTTAAATGTAGCCACTGGTGATGTTTCAGACAGACCATAGCCTTCACGGATCATGCAGCCGGTAATTCTCTGCCAGGCATCGGCAGTAGATTTAAGTACAGTCATGCCGCCACCTGTGGTAATGCGCAGATGGCTATGGTCGAGTGTTTTAAACTCCTGATGATTAATCAGCGCATTGAACAGGGTATTTACTGCTGGAAAAACTGCAGGCTGATATGTTTTAAAACAATGCACCAGATCAGACAGATCGCGCGGATTGGCTACCAGCACCGTGGCATAGCCTTTATTTAATGTACTGTGCAATAAACACACGGTAAAGGCAAAAATATGATACAGCGGAAGGGCACAGATCGTGACTTCATCTGCATAGGCATCACGGTCACCGAAGTAACTGCAAAACACTGCATTATTTTGCAGTAGATTGGCAATAATATTACGATGTGTCAGCTCTGCACCTTTAGAAACTCCAGTCGTTCCACCTGTATATTGCAGTACTACAGTATCCTCTTGATCAAGCTTGGGACGAAGATAGGTGTCCGGTAAAATTTCAGAGAGAATATCTTTTAAACTGAATATTTGTGCTTCCTGCTGGCTTTCAGGTTTTTCAGCAGGATCAACCAGCAAATCTGGCGCAGCTGTAATCACCACATGCTGTATAGCAAGCTGATCTTTGACCTGCTGGTAGACAGGCATAAACTGGTCGAGCAGTACCAGTACAGAGGCACCTGCGTCATGAAGCTGATGCTGTAGTTCACGTGCGGTATAAAGTGGATTGACATTGACCAGTATATAACCGGCCCGGATGACAGCCAGTGATACAATCGGATACTGAATGATATTCGGCATCATCACTGCTATGCGGCTACCTTGAGGTAGTTGAAGATGTTGTAAAAAGCTGGCAAATTTACGGCTATATTGCTCAATCTCGTCGAAAGAGAATTTTTTATCTTTAAAAATAAATGCAGTACGCGAGCTAAATTTTTGAAAACTATGTTCCCAGAAATCCAGTAAAGTCACATGTCGTGCAGGTAGTTGAATAGTTGGGGCAATATTCCATTGTTTGTATTCATTTGACCAGACATTCTCTGTCATTGCTCTATCCTTTATTGTGCGCTTTAGATCAAAGCAGTTTTCTATTCAGAATTATTATTTTTCAATCAGGCTATTCTCATGGAGCTAGTTACTGCTCATTGCGAGCAGCTTCAAAATGATCTTTATATTTGAATTTTAAAAACAGGTGTAAATTACACACCTGTCGAGTCAAAGTCATTAATCAAACTTGAACTGTTCCGGATTAAGTTCAAATAGGGTATCCATTCCCGAACGGATCATTGCCGCATGGGTTAAGGTACGGTTTAGAATGCGGCTATAATAAAACTGCGCCGTAGCTACCTTGGCCGGATAGTAAGGATCTGTATCGCCCTGAGCAATTTTATCTTCCGCTACAATCGCCATTTTTGCCCACAAATAGGCAAATACGGTGTATCCGGAGAAATAAAGATAATCGACTGCTGCTGCACCAATTTCTTCTGGTCTCTGCTGCATTTTATCCACCACGTCTCTGGTCAGTTCTAACCATTCCTTGACTAGCTGCTCAAGCTGCTGCACCTGAGCAGAGAACTTATCATGCTGCTGATGCTGCGTGGTAAATTCCTGGATTTCATCGGTCAGGACCTTGAGCAGGTTACCTTTAGAACCAATTACCTTACGTGCCAGCAGGTCAATTGCCTGAATTTCGGTTGTTCCTTCATAAAGACAGGCGATCCGTGCATCACGAGCAATTTGTTCCATTCCATGTTCAGCGATATAACCATGTCCGCCAAAAATCTGCATTCCATGCTTGGCCGACTCTACCCCCGTTTCGGTCATGAATGCTTTGGCGATTGGGGTTAAAAGGGCAAGTTTGTTTTCTGCCTGTTTCTTTTCATCTTCATTATTTGAAAACTCGGCCATATCAACATAAGTAGATAAGTAATAGGCAAGGGCACGCGAGCCTTCTGCAAAGACTTTTTGAGTTAATAGCATTTGACGTACTGCCGGGTGTACAATTATCGGGTCAGCCGGCAGTTCTGGGTGTTGGGGTCCAGCTAGAGAGCGCATTGCCAGGCGTTCCTTGGCATATGCCAGTGCACCCTGATAAGAAGCTTCAGAAGCAGCCAGTCCCTGAATTGCAGTGCCGATCCGTGCCGAATTCATAAAGGTAAACATGCAGTTTAGGCCCCGGTTTTCCGGACCAATCAAAAAGCCTTTAGCCTGATCAAAATTCAGTACACAAGTCGCATTTCCATGAATACCCATTTTATGTTCAAGCGCACTACACACCACGCCATTACGTTCGGCAATATTCCCGTCTGAATCCAAATTAAACTTAGGTACGATAAACAGGGAGATTCCTTTGGTACCCGCAGGAGCATCTGGTAAACGTGCCAGTACAATATGAATAATATTTTCAGCCAGGTCATGTTCCCCAGCAGAAATAAAGATTTTTTCACCACTGATAGCATAACTGCCATCCGCATTGGGCACTGCTTTGGTCCGGATCAGACCCAGATCAGAACCCGCATGGGATTCGGTCAGGCACATAGTACCTGTCCATTCCCCCGAAATCAGCCGGGTAAGGTAGTGCTGCTTCTGCTGTTCGGAACCATGATGTTCAATAGTTCGCATGGCTCCATGTGAGAGTCCAGGGTACATGCCCCAAGCCCAGTTGGTTGAAGTAATGATTTCTGAAATTGCAATACGGAATAGGGTAGGGAAGCCCTGCCCGCCATACTGCTCATCGCCAGTGAGTGAAGTAAAACCCAGCTCGACATATTTTTTATAGGCATCTTTAAAACCGTCTGGCGTGGTTACTACACCATTTTCCAGCTTGCAGCCCTGCTGGTCACCAATACGGTTAAGTGGTAAAAGTTCGTTCTGGCAAAAATCTGCTGCAGCTTCCAAGTACTGCTCTAATATCTCTGCACTAAAGTTATCTTGGGCAGCCGGATATTGTTGATAGCTCTGTTCAAAGTTTAAAAAATCATTGAGAACAAATTTCATGTCGCGTAGCGGTGCAATATAATTCGGCATCGGCCATATCCTTATCGGGTTTGTAGTCTGAATTTCTATCTGTACGGCTCAATCTATTTGTAAATAATATTTCGCACTGTGAAATTCAGTTATGTTTTATTCCATCATAATTTAAGAAATCTTGAAAATCCAGTGAAGCATAAGAATAGCTATTACAAAAAATTTCATATCAAGAAATTAAATTTTAGCTAAAATTTTTAAATATACTCAGAAAAGCAGTCATCTTATTTTTACTAATCAAGTGGCTTAGGATTTACTTTAAATAAGCTGTACATCTTATTGGTTCTATTGGATGAGACCAGCTGTGCCATTAGCTGACTAGAAACGATAACCAATCTTTAATCCATAGCCGATAGAATGGTTATCTTTAAATTTGCTGACATAGTATTGACTTCCTGCCTGTGCACCGACTTGCCCCTTGGCGTCTCCAAGCCAGGTATATTTCATTCCTCCAGAAATAAAATATGACGTGGCAGGGCTATATTGAAAGCCCAGTCCAATATTGTAATAACCTTTTATTGGACCGCCCGTAGATACATATTCTCCAGCACCGGAATCCCACCCTATAGAAGCAGAACCATTCCATTTGGAGCTAAAACGCTGTCCAATACCTAAATTCGCTGACCACTGGTCATGAAAATAGCGCACCAGATTAAATCCCTCCGGCCGGCTCGGCGTAGAAAGCACACCGACTATTTCAGATATTGCGCCAAAGCGGTAAGGTTGAAATGCGAAGTCATCCCAGTTTACCCAGCGCACATTGCCAAACAGAAGAGTGCCCGGCCGTAAACCAGTCTGGAACTCAAGATTAAGCGAAGCCGGTGATTCAAATTTGGTGGTTCCAGACTCCCCTGCAGAAGGTAAACGGGCAACGATACTATTTATGGCAGCCTGCTGCTCTGGAGAAATCTGGCCAAGAGCTACCAGCTGTTGCAGATAATTGCCCACATAATCTCGTCCAGACCGGGTACTCAGCATATCAATCAGTGGTGCTTCTTCGCTGGCATTAATCTTGTGGGTGATTGCAGAGCGGTAAGTTAAGGAAGTCCTGATAGCCTTTTCAGGAATCTGGTAGGCGAAGCCGGCAAGCCAGCCCCAATCTCCTGTTTCCTCGGCCTGAAAGTTGTAACCGTTATATAAGCTGTAAGTGGCCCCCCGCAGTTGAATATCGCTTTTAAAAGTCTGATAAACCGGCCCTGCATAAATATTCCAGTTTTTATTGGGCTGATAGCCCATGATCCAGCTCAAATTTTGTGTATCTACCTGTGACAGGGTTTGTCCCTCAGGTATCTGACTATCTGTAGCCTCAGCCAGACTGCCAGTTGTAATTCCTGGCAGTACCACCTGATCCTGCGGAGTAGCAATGAAACTGTTATTTCCTGAGTATTCACTGTCTGAAGCAAAAGGCTGATCATAAATCAGGCCAAATGAAAATTGTGGTGCAAGCTGCAATTTGAATGCAGCCGCCGGTCGATAATCAGTATTAGCAATATCATCAATCATACGGTCAGTATTTGTCGTGCCAGTCTCCTGGCCCTTGAGTGTAGTATCACTGACCGTTAAAGTGGCTTCAAAGTAATTGCCCGGCTGTAAAAAACTGGAGATTGATTGGCCAGTACGGTCAAATGCTGCCGCATGAAGTGTTGGGCTAAATAATGTTCCAATTACTGTAGCGATTACTGTCTTTCTCATTCTTGTGATCCTTTTCTTATATGGAATCTGATCGGTCATTGATCATGGTTTTTATTTATAAAAATTCTTTTTAATCTGTTAATTGGTCTTATATTTTTAATAAAAAATCTAATTAAAAGAAGATTTTTGCTTTGTGAATTCTTTTTTAATCAGCTTTTTGCGGATCATATAAGCGGTCTTTAATAAATAACAGCGGAATCAGGCCACATAGAAAATAAGCAGCCCCCATTACCAGAAGGCCAGTTCCAATAGAGCCATTCTGAGCAAAAATACCAATTGTAACAGGCGCAAAAATTGCTCCAATTCGCCCGACATTAAATGCACCGCCAACCGCTGTTCCACGAATAGATGTTGGAAAACTTTCGGTCATGTAAGTAGCATTAATAGCAAATGGCATACCGTACAGAAAACCGAACAGCAACATCAGCCATAAAATATTGGCAGGTGTATTGAGGTAGACCAGAACAGGAATAAACAGCGCCGTACCCATGGTTCCAAAAGCAAAAACTGCACGGCGTCCCCAACGGTCGGCGACCATCCCTGCTACAACCTTGGCAAAGATCATGATCAGGAATGTACCGATCATATACATGGTCATCTCTTTAAACTTGATGCCGACTTCGGCCTCAAGATAAGATGGCAACCAGTTACTCATACCGTAATAACCAAACTGTAACGCACCCGCGCTTAATGACCAGAGTAAAAACATCTTGCGGTGTTTTCTCTCTTTAAATATATCTTTATATGGATTGGTGGTTTTTATAGTTTGTGCCAGCTGTTCGGCTTTCTTCAGCTTCAAGGCAATGGATTTTTTCCAGGATTCCGGCTCTGGTACCATAAAATGAATCAGAACCGAGAGAAAGATGGGAACGATAGTAATCCAGTACAGCATTCGCCAGCCATAAGCCGGAATAATCCAGCCGGCTAACAGTGTGGCCACCAGAGATCCCATAGTGAAACCGGTCATTAGCGCCGCAAGTACCGTGGTCCGGTATTTGGTAGGCACATATTCTGACATTAAGGTATTACAGGCAATGTATAATGAACCCAGTCCGACCGCAGCCAGCGTTCTTAAAATAACAAACTGATAATAGGAGTCTGCAAAACCTAATGCACAGGATAGAACAGATGAAATTACCAGATAAATTACAATAATACGTACCCGGCCAAAACGGTCACAGGCCCAGCCGCCAATCAGGCCACCTACTGCACTGCCAATCAATGACCAGCTGCCCAAGGCACCTACTTGAATCGAGGTCAATCCGAATTCGGCTTTAAGACTGGTCAGGCTATAGGCTAAAAATGCAATATCAGCGCCATCGACCAGTAAAACCAGAAATGAAAATATAAATGCGGTCATCCAGAGCTTTTTAGTAGGTGGTACTGAAACCTCTTCTATTATTAAAGGTGAAACCTTTTCCATATTAAATTTTCCTTATTATCTTTATTGCTTACAGCAAATTATTGTTTTGGGTATTAAGCAGCAATTAGAAGTGATGTCATATAGTTAGATATACCGGTGATAGAACAGGCTCATCAAATTCTTAATATTTTTTCTAGTTTTCCTCCTAGGCTGTAGAGGCTTATCTTTATGGTTTCTGCTATTGCGTCACTGCAGCAGCTTTTGTCTTGAATTGAGTTTTTATATGAGTCGGATATTAATGAAATAAACCAGCTTTAGATGAATCCAAAATTTTATTTCATAATACGAAATATAAAATCATATTCCCATAAACTGCTCAAGTGTTTTTCCTAAAACACTACAAAGAAGCCAAGATTGCCTATTAAGCTAAGTTTTTATTAAAAAAGCATTGCATTGGCTATAGAATAAACTTATTTTTAATAAAACATATTTCCGCATAACGAAACAATGGAGATAAAATGGAACAGGTCGTTCAGGTTGAATATTTAAAATCCTATGTAGCTGTAGTTAAAATTCACCGTCCAGAAGCAAAAAATGCCTTAAATACCCAGGTGAGGATTCAGCTGGCACAAATCTTTAATCAACTCAGCGATGACCCGGAAATTCGTGCCATTGTATTGACAGGCGGAGAACAGGACTTTGCAGCAGGCGCAGATTTAAAAGAGTTGGCAAATGCTCATGCAGTTCAGATGATGCAACGTCGCAGTGAGCGTTACTGGCATGCAATTGCCAGCTGTCCAAAACCGGTCATTGCTGCAGTCAATGGCTATGCTTTGGGTGGAGGCTGTGAGCTGGCCATGCATGCAGATATTATTATTGCCAGCCAGACAGCGGTATTTGGACAACCAGAGGTAAAAGTTGGTGTAATGCCAGGGGCAGGTGGTACCCAGCGTCTGTTCCGTGCGGTAGGCAAATTCCAGGCCATGCGCATGATATTGACTGGCTGTCTGGTTCCAGCTCAAGAAGCCTTACAAATGGGCTTGGTGTCCCAGTTAGTTGAAGAAGACAATGCGATTCCAGCTGCCCTCAAAATGGCTGAATCCATAGCTAAATTGCCTCCTGTCGCGCTGGAACAGATTAAAGAAGTTGCGCTGATGGCCGAAGATGTACCTCTTCATGCGGGCCTGGCGCTAGAGCGTAAATCCTTCCAGTTACTCTTTGATACTGAAGACCAGAAAGAAGGCATGCAGGCTTTTATTGAAAAACGAAAACCAAATTATCAGGGTAAATAATTCAGGGATAGAAACATGAGTATTCAAATTCAGCAGATCGGAATTATTGGCACAGGTACTATGGGCGCAGGTATTGCCCAGATTGCAATCCAATCTGGCCACGATGTAATACTGTTTGATGCCAAGGCAGGGGCTGCAGAGCAAGCCAGAGAAAAACTCGGCAAGACTTTAAATACGCTGGCCAGTAAAGGAAAATTCAGTCAGGAAAAAGCCGATCAGGATTTGAGCCATCTTAGTATAGCGACCGAATTGGAACAGCTCAAAAACTGTGACCTGATTGTTGAAGCAATTGTTGAAAATCTTGAGGTCAAGCAGCAGCTCATGCAGCAGCTGGAAAGCCTGGTGGGTACACAAACCATTCTGGCTTCCAATACCTCTTCTTTATCTATTACTGCAATTGCTGCTGGCTGTAAGCGTCCTGAACAGATCGTAGGTTACCATTTCTTCAACCCTGTACCGCTGATGAAAGTTGTCGAAGTCATTCAGGGCTTCAATACCCGTGAGGATATTGTAGATGCACTCATGCAGCTCTCTGTCAAAATGGGTCATCATCCGGTTAAAGCACAGGATACCCCGGGCTTTATCATTAATCATGCGGGCCGAGCTTTTGGCAGTGAAGCCTATGCCATGCTGATTGAAAATGTGGCTTCAGTGTCTGAGCTTGACCGGATTTACCGTGATGGTATCGGTTTTAAAATGGGTCCATTTGAACTGGTAGACCTGACCGGGATGGATGTCTCCCATCCGGTGAGCGAATCAATTTATCATCAGTACTATGAAGAAGCCCGTTATCGTCCAAGTGTTATTACCCGGCAGCGATATATAGCCAAACAGCTGGGCAGAAAGACCGGTAAAGGTTTTTATGACTATACGACTGGTGAAAAGCAGGGTGAAGACCCGGCAGTTTTTGTAGAAAAGCTGGATCATTATCCAACCGTCTGGATTGCAGCAGACCTTGAAAAAGACCAGAGTATTTTAAAAGATTATCTGAAACAGCAAGGCATAACGCTAGAAACAGGTCCAGAGCCTTCTGAACAGGCTTTAGTGCTCATTGCCAGCTATGGTGAAGATGCAACGACTGCGGCCTTACGCTATCAGATCAATCCGAAACAGGTAGTGTGTATTGACCTGCTATACGGTTTTAATAAACATCGTACTCTTATGCCAACCCTCATCACTGACTCAAAACATAAGACAGCAGCACATTCCATTTTTAATCTGGATGGCACTTCACTTAGCATGATTCAGGAAAGTACCGGCTTCGTAGCACAGCGTGTACTGGCCATGATCATCAATCTGGGCTGTGACATTGCGCAGCAGGGTGTGGCCAGTGTTGAGGATATTAACGCTGCAGTACGTCTGGGTCTGGGCTATCCTTATGGCCCGATTGAATGGGGTGACAAGTTGGGAGCAGATAAAATTCTGCTTATTCTGGACCGTATATCTGCAATTAGCCGTGATCCACGTTATCGTCCGAGTGCATGGTTACGCCGTCGTGTTCAGTTAAAACTGCCATTGGTCACGACTGTATAATCCTTTAAATTCTCTCAGGTACTGCTTGTAGCAGCAGTACCTGTTCAGATACAAGACTCAGACAGCTACATCAGCAAAACTTTTCTCACGCTGGAACATGGTGGCTACATAAGAGCAGACTGGAATAATCTTGACCTGTTTCTCACGTGCATAAGTAACTGCGGCTTCAAGCAGTTCGCGTGCCACACCTCGGCCACGTGCTGCCGGACTGACCCAGGTATGGTCAATAGCAAATTTGTCCTCACCCTGCCACACATAAGTCAGCTCGCCCAAGCGTTCGCCATTTTCAGGAATAATAAAGGCGCCGCGCTGGTCATTTTCATGATGCTGAACTTCCATACTTTTCTCCTTCATGAATCTTGTCAATTTGTTTTAACATGCCACATCCAGACAACAATTACCGTTGATTTGAGTTAATTTTTTAAATTGCACTTTGTTAAAAAATGTGCAACTCTACACATATTCAAATAGAGCATTCTATTTGAGACAGAATTTTAGTTTGACAAGGGGAGTAGCCTCCTCCAAGCGTAGCCGTTAGTTTTTTATAACGTTCGGTTGCGTGTCAGATATCGTCAATACACTTTGCAAAAAGTCGGTATCTGAGCATCAGGATGTTCTAACCCTGATGTAGGCAAGACCTTGATCATGTTGATACAGATGAATAAACACATCTGGCAGCAGGTCAAGGTTTTTTTGTGCCCGTATGCCGGATGAGGAGATAGTAATGGAATCAATCGGCAGTATGGGATTGTATCTGGTATTTTTTGCCATAATTGCAGTCATGCTTTTGGTAGATTTTTTAGGTTTCAGACAGCATCAGGATCAGCCTGTTCCTATGAAGCAGGCTGCGTGGTGGAGTGCAGCCTGGGTAACCGTTTCAGTGATTTTTGGTGCAGGTCTCTGGTTTTATCTGCAACAGAATAGCGGAATTGAAATAGCCAACCAGAAAACCATGGAATACTTTACCGGTTATCTACTGGAAAAATCGTTGGCTATTGATAATGTATTTGTCTGGCTAATGATTTTCTCGGCATTTGCCATTCCACCTGCTTTGCAGAAACAGGTCCTGCTTTATGGGGTTCTGGGCGCAATTATCCTGCGGACCATTTTTATCTTTATTGGGGCATGGATGGTACAGGAGTTTTCCTGGGTACTTTATATCTTCGGTGCCTTCCTGGTATATACCGGCTATAAATTCCTGAAAGGGCAAGATGATGACCCCAATATTGAAGAGATGGCCTTACTGAAATGGCTGCGTAAGCATTTTCGTATTACCCCGCAGCTCGAAGGTCATAAATTCTGGGTACGTAAACAGGGCCAGTTATGGTTGACGCCGCTCTTTGTAGTACTGATTCTGGTTGAATTCTCTGATGTAATTTTTGCAGTAGATTCTATTCCGGCAATCTTCGCAGTCACCAGTGATCCGTTTATTGTTCTTACAGCAAACCTGATGGCGATTCTCGGTTTACGTGCCATGTTCTTTCTTCTATCTGGTGCTGCAGTAAAAATGCATTACCTTCCTTATGGTTTAGGTGTAATCCTGCTGTTTATTGGCGCAAAAATGCTTCTGCTTGACGTATTCCATATGCCAATCTGGATTTCTCTAGGCTTTATTGCAGTTGTGCTCACCATTACCGGCTGGATGTCATACCGTTATAACCAAAAGCAGCTACCACAATAGTCCACAGATAGCTTAAACGGTTAAGACTCTGACTTAACCGTTTTACGCATTATAACGGTATACAGTCGCTGAGAGTTACGGTTAAAATCGGTTGAAAAAAGTATAACTTGCAGGTTTTAACCATGTCTTCACTTCCTATTTCCACAGCCATTCGCGGGCGTTTTCTAGATATTCGGCAGATTGTAGCCCAGCCTACCGATCTGGCTCATCAGGTCCGTTATTTAGAAGATGGCCTGCTGATTACAGAACAGGGGAAAATAGTCTGGTTTGGCCCGTGGCAGGAGGGACAGACCCAATTACCTGCCGGTATTCTGGTAGAACATTATCCTGAACAGTTGATTGTTCCTGGCTTTATTGATACCCATATACATTATCCACAAAGTGAAATGGTCGGTGCATATGGCGAGCAACTGCTGAGCTGGCTTAATACTTATACGTTTCCAACTGAAATGCAGTTTGAAAATCCTGAACATGCCAGCAAGATTGCCCATTTTTTTGTAGAAGAACTGCTTAGAAATGGAACCACCACTGCATTGGTTTTCTGTACGGTGCATCCGCAATCAGTAGATGCATTATTTGAGCAGGCAGCACAGTACCAGATGCGGCTCATTGCAGGTAAGGTCATGATGGACCGTAATGCGCCCGAAGCACTTTGTGACACACCCCAGAGCAGTTATGAAGATAGCAGGGCACTCATTGAGAAATGGCATGGCAAGGGCCGGGCACTCTATGCTATTACACCACGTTTTGCGCCTACCTCTACACCGGAACAATTGCAGCTGGCGGGGAAATTAAAAACAGAATTTCCGGATGTCTATATACATACCCATTTGAGTGAAAATCTGGATGAAATTGCTTGGGTAAAAGAATTGTTCCCTGAGCAGCAGGGTTACCTGGAGGTTTATCACCATTACGGGCTGACTGGAGAACGCAGTGTATTTGCACATTGTGTTCATCTGCAGGAGCAGGAATGGGACTGTCTGCACCAGAGTAAATCTGCAATCGCATTCTGCCCAACATCAAACCTGTTTTTAGGAAGCGGGCTGTTTCCATTGTCTAAAACCTGGCAAAAACAGGTAAAGGTTGGCCTCGGGACTGATATTGGTGCAGGTACATCATTCAGCCTGTTACAGACAGCCAATGAAGCATATAAAGTCCAGCAGTTACAGGGCAACAAGCTCTCTGCGCTTGAAGCTTTCTACCACGCTACACTGGGGGGCGCACGTGCATTGAACCTAGAGGACAAGCTGGGCAATTTCGATTTAGGTAAAGAAGCTGACTTTATAGTACTCGACCTGAAGGCAACAGCTTTACAGAAACTGCGTCAGGAACATAGCAAGGGACTAGAAGACAGCCTATTTGCCCTGTTTACATTAGGAGATGATCGTAATGTTGAAGCAACCTATATCTATGGACAAAAGGCCTACAGCAAAGCAGAACCAGTCTAGAGTTCCTGGTAGTAGTCTTTTTAAATGGGGAGTATTGGCTTTAGCCTGTGCAGTTCTGCTCAAGTCTGATCAGCCCTCAACTAACAGATAATTCACATTCTGGCTTCTGAAAAGGATGCACAGAATGAAAAATTGCATTAAAATTTCCCTATTCGAGGTGTTGCAGGTCAACACCTTTTTTATTTTTCCATTTTACTCGTTTTTAGGGATCTGCCCATGACCATTGAAATGAGCGTATTGATTTCTGCTGAAGAGATTCAGGCAAAAGTCAAAGAGCTTGGTGCAAAAATTGATGCTCACTATGCACAAAGTGACCGGGAACTGGTTCTGATCGGACTGTTACGTGGCTCGGTCATTTTCATGGCAGATTTATGCCGTGCCATTCATAAACCACATGAACTGGACTTTATGACCGTCTCCAGTTATGGGGGAGGCACTACTTCAAGTCGTGATGTAAAAATCCTGAAAGATCTGGACGGGGAAATCCGGGGTAAAGATGTTCTGGTAGTCGAGGATATCATCGACTCAGGCAATACCCTGAGTAAAGTTCTGGAAATTCTGCAAACCCGTAATCCTAATTCAATCGAACTCTGCACCCTGGTAAGCAAACCGTCACGCCGTGAAATTGAACTTGAAGTCAAATTTTTAGGCTTTGAAGTAGAAGATAAATTTATTGTTGGCTATGGTCTGGATTATGACCAGAAGTATCGACACATTCCTTTTATTGGGGAAATTGGTCTTTAGTTTTCTAAATTCCTGATACTTAAAAGTGGCCTATGGCCACTTTTTTTATACGTTCTTTAGCAGTTTTATCGTATTGATGCCCTATCGGCACAAAAACTCAACAGGAAGTAGCATTATGGCACTTTTTAAAATTTGATACATGCTCAATGATAATAAGCGTACATGTTCCAGACATCACATCAGAAAAGATAAGAAGGAGAACGCGTATGTGGTCACTTATTGTTGCTATTATCGTCGGTTTCATTGCAGGGCTAATTGCACGAGCAATTCATCCTGGTAATGACAAGGCAGGCTTTATCGTTACCACTTTATTAGGGATCGCTGGTGCACTGGTAGCTACCTATGGTGGCCGTATGCTCGGCCTTTATGATGAAAACTCGGCTGCAGGCTTTATTGCATCAGTCGTGGGTGCATTGATCATCCTGTTTATTTATAACATGATTACCAAGCGTTCACGTGTAAATCATCATCCTTAAATAATTTAAAAATTAAAATAAAAAAGCACCGTTTCCGGTGCTTTTTTATGGCTATAGCTTATAAGCCAAATTCCTGCCAAGCCTGTTCAATCTGTTCCGCCGGATAAGCCCCCATCAGTTTAAAACCATTTGAGAAAATGATTGCCGGAGTACCTTGCAAGCCCAGTGATTTTCCCAGACTCAAATTCCGCTCAATCGGATTAGTGCAACTGGTATTGGCAGTGGGCTGTATTCCTTTAACTAGCAGGTTTTGCCAAGCCACTGTACGGCTATCCGAACACCATACCTGTTTAGCCGGTTTTACCGACTGTGGTTTGATCGGATAAATAAAAGTATAAATCGTCACATTATTAAGTTTGGCAAGCTCAGTCTCAAGCTTTTTGCAATATGGACAATTTGGGTCAGAAAAGACGGCAAGTTGACGCTTGCCGCTGCCTCGCACTGTTTTAATCGCATCCTGTAAAGGCAGCTGTTTCCAGTCAATACTATTTTGCTTAAGCACCAGATCTTTGGTTAGATTCTGCTGATCCTTAAGACGTATCATGGAACCAACTAGAATATGATTGGCTTCTTCACCCACATAAACTACTTGGCCATCTAGCACTGTACTATAGATTCCATTCATCTCAGTAGACTGAATCTGCTCAAATTTCAGGTTAGGATAATGCTGCTTTAAATTATTCTGTACTGACTCTACATTGGCAAAGCAGCTACTACTGAGTATTCCAGCTAGCGCTAGCATTAATAATTTTTTCATGCGTGGATGGCTCATTTTAGGTTAATCCTGCCTAATTTTAATCTTTTGGCTCTTTTTAAACATATTTTTAACAAAATATTTTAACTAACTAAGGAAGGTTTCACGTGGAACATCTACAACGGCATATTGATTTCAACCGAAATATGTACCACTTCCTCATGAATACTTAATGCATCACGAACCTGATCAGCATTCAGGTCATCTTGGGTTTCCAAAGCCAAAATACAGGCAAATTTTCCACGGCCTACTTTCCACACATGCAGATCAGTAATCTCTACTTTTACTGGTAAACCGACAATAACCTCACGAATCTCAGCGACTACCGGATGATCCATTTCTGCATCCAGCAAGGTTCGGCCTGTATCTCTTATAAGTCCCCAAGCCCAGCGCGCTACCAATACAGCACCGGCAACTCCCAAGACGGCATCCAGAAAGGCCCAGCCGAAATATTTTCCGGCCAGAAGCGCAATAATAGCGAAAACCGATGTCACCGCATCAGCAACCACATGCAAGAAAGCAGCTTTTTGATTTAAATCATGGCTATGCTTACCATGTTCATGTTCATGTTCATGTTCATGTTCATGTTCATGATGGTGATGGTGATGGTGATGGTGATGGTGATGGTCAGTATGATCATGCAAGAGCCAGGCACAAAGCAGATTTACCAATAGGCCGAGTACTGCGATCGGAATTGCTTCATTATAGTGAATAGCAACCGGAAAAATCAGACGTTCAACTGAATGAACCGCCATATATAAAGCTACAACAATCAATAAAATGGCGCTACTGTAGCCTGCCAGAATTTCGATTTTCCAGGTTCCAAAACTGAAACGCTGGTCATTTGCATAGTGACGCGCCGCGCGGTAAGCCAGATAAGCGAGCCCCAAAGCCAACATATGTGAACTCATATGCCAGCCATCAGCCAGTAAAGCCATAGAGTTAAATAGCCAGCCACCACTTATTTCGAGTAGCATCATGAAACCGGTTAACAGTGTAGCCCACAGGATTCGTTTCTGGGCGAGCGGATTCCCCTGATCAAACTGGTGTTTATGGTGTCGGGATAGGTTAAAATTTTGCATAACAGTTTATTCCATATACTCCCCCCTAGTATAATTATTTTTAGAGGTCATGCATGGGTCATTTACATCAGGACAAGAAAATTTTAAATCGGGTCAAGCGGCTTCAAGGGCAGCTTCAAGCTGTAGAAACTGCGTTGCAGCAAGAAGATAAAAGCTGCATTGAAGTATTACAGCAGGTGGCAGCTATAAAAGGTGCAGTAAATGGCCTGATGAATGAGCTGATTGAATCTCATCTACGTGAACATGTAATCAAACAAAATGATGATAATGAAAAGGAACTGGCCGAGTTTCTCAAGTTGCTTAAGCGTTATACCTGATCTGGCCATAGATCCTGGCTATCTAAATAGTAAGGTTCCAGATTTATGACAGGCACTAATCCAGGTTACTTATTTACTTTCGATTTTTCGAAGGCTTCAGACTACTATTAGGTTCATTCCTGTTTACGATCTGATCTTTTCATTTATGAAACAACAATCTTGGCATCCATTTCTTATGGTAAGCCTTGCCTTATGTACTGGTACCATTGGAACAGCGCTCGCTAGCCCGCTTTATCCGATTTACCAGCAAATATGGCATTTACTGCCAAGTCACATTACTTATATTTTCGTCGCCTATATGTTTGGCTGTCTTGCCACTTTACTGTTCTTTGGTCGTACCAGTAACAGTTTGGGTTTTCTCCGTACACTGCAAATCGGTTTAGTCATCGTGATTTGTGGATTAACACTTTCTGCGGTTGCCATTGATATTTACTGGTTGATGGCAGGGCGATTTGTGATCGGGATTGCTTCTGGACTGATTAGTACCTCAGCCATGCTTGGCCTGATTACGACGATTCCTGATCAACATAAACTTTATGCACCGCAACTCAGTTCAGTGATTACTGTGATTGGTTTCGGGCTTGGACCCTTTATTGGAGGACTGATTGCCCAGTTTTCTGATCAGCCTCTTATAAGTCCTTATTTGCCGGTGATTGCGGTAGCTTTCCTTTGCCTGTTAGGTTTGGCCCGCCTTGAATCACCTCAATTCGAACGGCAGAATTTTTCTATAGCGCCACATCTGGAAATTCCTGAGTCACATTACAAGACCCTGTTTTTTATTGCCGGTCTGACTGCCTTTATTGCTTTTGGTGCTTTTAGTTTATTTGCTTCACTGTCACCTTCTTTTGTGAAAGATTTAATTCCATGGCATGGCCCGCTAGTAAGTGGCAGTGCAATTGCCAGTATTTTACTTACCTCTGCTGTTGTACAGTTTTTTGCACGCTCACTGTCACCCATTAAAAGCCTGAATCTGGGTGTGGGTACATTAATGTTCAGTCTGATCTTACTGGCCTTGTGTATGATTTCGCAATGGAGCCCACTATTTTTCATCAGTGACCTTCTGGTCGGCGCAGGACATGGGTTAGGGTTAATGGGTGCATTTGGTCTGATTCACAGCATGACTCATGAACGTAATCGTGCTGCGGTTATGTCAACTTATCTTTTTATCGGTTATCTAGGCACAATTGTACCAATTATTGCCGTAGGCTATCTGGCTGATCATTTTGGATTAACATTCGGGGTACTGAGTTTCTGTGCAAGCATAGCGCTGCTCTGTCTGGCCTTATTACTCTGGCCTAAAAAAATAGTTTCATCATAATTACCTGAACTTTATGGCTTAGCAGAATGGAGCAGTCATCAAATCCTAAATCAGCTTAATTTATTATATTTTAATCATTTTCACTGGAAATATTATTTAGATATTTGGAATTCCATAAATTTTATCTAAACCTGATTCAGGTAAAATTTTCTATTAAGTCTTGGAGTTACTAATATTAAAATTTAGCTCATTGCTTATACTTTTTATAAAAATTCTGGCAAATTATTAATAGAGATTAAAAGCCGGCCAACTCTGATGAAGGTAGGGTTTTAATTCTCTATAAAGAGTCCTAAGACCGGCTTAAATAACTTATCAATTTATTGATAATGAGTTCACTTGCTTTTGAACTATTTCCCGATACAGAAAGACCCGAAAATTTTCCCAAGCAGGTCATCGGCGCTAAATTCACCAGTAATTTCACTTAAAGCATTTTGGGCCAGCCGTAATGATTCGGCTACCAGCTCACCTGCATGAAAATCTGTAAGCTGCTCACGTGCCTCAGCCAGATATACCTGTGTACGCTTCATTGCGTCCAGATGCCGTGTTCGGGCAATAAAGGTATCTTCTTCTGGTTGGAAGCCGGCATGGTCTGTAATCGCTTCTATGAGCATCTGGACGCCGGTTTCCATTTTTGCAGATACACTGATATGACGAAAACCCTGATATTGTCCTGCTTCTGGCTGGACCCCAATGAGGTCACACTTATTTCCAATTAACATAAGCCGCTTAGGCTCCAGATGTTCAGCAAAATAATTCTGGGCTAATTTTAAAGGATCTTCACCTTGGCTCAAATCATAGACCAGTAACAGTAAGTCAGCCTGTTCAATTTCCTTAATTGCGCGACGTATCCCTTCTTGTTCTACAATATCACCGGTTTCACGTAAACCTGCTGTATCTGTGAGCGTAATGGGTAGCCCGTTCAGACTAATCTTTTCATGCAGTACATCACGGGTTGTTCCGGCAATATCAGTAACAATAGCGCGGTCATTGCCTGCCAATGCATTTAAGAGCGAAGACTTACCGGCATTTGGTTTTCCGGCAATGACCACCTGTAATCCTTCTCGCAGTAATTGGCCCTGACGTGCAGATTGCTGTACCAGTGTGACTGAACTGGCAACATCATCCAGCAGCTTAAGAATTTTTCCGTCAGCGAGAAAATCAATTTCTTCTTCAGGAAAATCAATCGCCGCTTCTACATGTAAACGTAAATGAATAAGCTTCTCTAATACAGAATTCACCTTAACAGAAAAAGCACCTTGTAAAGAACGTACTGCCGAGCGTGCAGCTGCCTGTGACGTGGCATCAATCAGATCAGCAATGGCTTCGGCCTGTACCAGATCAAGTTTGCCATTTTCAAAGGCACGCATGGAAAATTCGCCAGCCTTGGCCGCTATGGCACCCAGCTCGAATAGTCGGGAGAGCAGGGCATTTTGAATTACCGGTCCACCATGTCCCTGTAGCTCAACAACATCTTCTCCCGTAAATGAATAGGGATTTGGAAAACAGATAACCAATCCCTCATCCATTATCTGCTGCTCCGCATCATAAAACTGCCGAAAAGCTGCCATGCGGGCTTTTGGTAGAGACCGCTGGGTTAACTGTTCGGCAATCATATAGGCTTTCGGACCTGAGAGGCGAATTACCCCAACACCACCACGGCCAGGTGGAGTCGCTATCGCAGCAATTGTGGTGGAGTTGAGCATATTGATCACCTAAAAATTTTAAAAACAGCAAAAGAAAATCCGTCCAAGATTATCATCTTGGACGGATTTATTCAGCATTGATCAAGTGAGCTGAATGGATTATTAAATCACTTCAACACCATTTTCGCGTTCTTTCTTCACGCTCCGGTTAATAAACCATTGCTGCAAGATAGTAATACTGTTGTTGACAATCCAGTACAGTACTAGTCCTGCTGGGAAGAACAGCATAAATACAGTGAAAATGATCGGCATGATCTTAAAGACTTTTGCCTGCATTGGATCAGCTGGCTGCGGATTTAGTGATTGCTGAGTAAACATGGTCAGACCCATGACTAACGGCAGAATAAACCACGGATCCATCGCCGACAAATCCTGAATCCAGCCAAACCATGGCGCATGACGCAGTTCTACACTTTCCATCAATACCCAGTATAGGGCAAGGAAAATCGGCATTTGCAGCAAGAGCGGTAAACAACCTGAGAGAGGATTAACCTGCTCACGCTTGTAGAGTGCCATCATTTCCTGAGAGAAACGCATACGGTCTTCACCAAACTCTTCTTTCATGCGCTGCATTTCTGGCGCAATTACCCGCATTTTCGCCATAGAGCGATAACTCTTGGACGACAGTGGCCAAAGAATAAGTTTAACCAGTATAGTCAGCAGGATAATTGACCAACCCCAGTTACCGACAATGTTATGAAAGAACTGCAGACCCAGGAACAATAATTTAGCAATTGGCCATAACCAGCCATAATCTACAGTCTGGTTCAAACCTACTGCCAGATCTTTAAGCTCGGACTGAATCTTTGGACCTGAGTAGAAGGTTGCATCTACTTCAGCAACCGTACCGGCTGGCACATTGATAGTTGGCGAAGTAAAACTAATGATATTCATATCATCAGCTGATTTGCGTGATTCGAGCTTGGCAGCATATGGCTGTCCATTGGCTTGAGTCAGTTTAAGCTGACCCGGAATCCAGGCACTCACAAAGTAATGCTGTACTACAGCAATCCAGCCACCCTTTGCATCAACATTCAGCTTTTCATCATTAAAATTATCAAACTTGAGCTTGTTGTAATGCTCTTCTGGTGTGCCCCAGGCACCGCCCAGGAAGGTACCCAGCGTAAAGATCCCTTGATCAGACTTACCAGGATCTTCAGAATTATCACGTTTGATCTGGCCAAACATCTGACCCTGCCAGTTTTGCTGACTACGGTTCACCACTTTATGGTTGACCACGATCGGGTACTCGCCCTGCTTAAAGGTAAAGGTCTTAATGATCTCTACACCATCAGCAGTCTTGTAGACCATTGGTATAGTCAGTACTTTTACTGCTTTACCATTATCTTTACTGACAGTCTGAGCATCTTTAAGCAAGTCATAAGAAGTTTTTTCAACCTCATATACCGGGCGGCCGCTACGGTTACTGTCTGGACCATTGAGTCCAATCAGACCAGATTGTGCGACATAGGTACGCTTGGCATCACTTTCCAGCATGACAAACGGCTGATCGCTGTCTTTATTCTTGTCATGATTCAGTAATTCAATTCGTACAATATCCCCACCTTTTGGATTGATCAAAAGATGATAGAGGTCAGTCTGTACTGAAATCAGCTGCTGATTTACAGGTGCAGTTACATCTGTTGCTTGTGGCGTTGCAATATTTGCTTGCGGTACATCAGAAGAAGCTGATGCCGCTTGGCTATTTGGCAAATCTGCAGATACTTCATGCGAAACGACTGCCTGTTGCTGCGGCGCTGTCTCTGCATGACCATAATCTTTTTGCCACGCCAAAATGAGCAAATATGCGACGACAAACATGGCCCCGAGAATTGCAAACCTGGCCCATTGTTGCATATCTATTACCCCAAGTGGTTAGAGTGATTTTGATTCAAAAAACGATCACGAAAGGGTACAGCAACGTGAAAGGTTTGAGAATCTATTTGCTGAAATGAAATAAAACGAATTGCTTTTGGGGGAACAGGATCATAGCCAGAACCACCCCACGGATGACAGCGACAGATACGTTTACCGGCCAACCACACGCCACGCATCGCGCCATGCGCATGAATGGCTTCTAACGAATATTGAGAACAAGTTGGAATATAACGACAACGAGGTCCAAGCAGCGGACTAATCGCAATTTGATAGAAACGTATCAACCAATGCAATAAACGTCTCATTGGTATCTCTAGTTTTGTGAGGAAGAAACAGCTATTTTTCGGTGTTTTTTAACCTGGCGTTGTAACTTTTGCCAAGCTATCTGTAATTGCTGGTGCAACTCGGCATTAGAAATATCTTCTATACCTATTTTAGGCATTACTACGATATCTAATAATTCCAGTTGCTGCTGATGCAGGCGAAAACTTTCGCGAGCAAGTCGTTTTATCCGATTTCTTTCATGTGCACGACGCACTTTTTTCTTGGCCACAACAATACCCAAACGGCTATGATGCAATTCGGTCGGTCTGGCAAGAAATAAGAAGTGGGGTTGATGCACTTTAAAAAGCGCATCATCAAACACACTTTTGTAATCTGCAGCACAGCGGATACGTACAGCTGTGCTGAAGCTATAAAGTGTCATGACACCCAAGTCGTTTAAACTTAAACTGAAATTAAACAGTTAAGCTGTGACGACCTTTGGCACGACGGCGAGCTAATACTTGACGACCAGCTTTAGTAGCCATACGAGCACGGAAACCATGAACGCGCTTACGCTTTAATTCAGATGGTTGGAATGTACGTTTCATGTCGAAACTCCAAAATGATCTTTCTATAAAGGTTCGCGATTGTATTGTGCAATCTTTACGCTGTCAATGAAAACCCGTCTTTTGTTCAATTTTGATTGTAATTCCAAGAAGAGAGAAATATACAAATATAAAAATGAGAGAGATAAAATTTAAAACTTATACACAATATAAACCATTTATTTTAAAATACATTTATGTGAAAACCAAAAATATCCACAGTTTTGTAAACAATCTTTTATGTTTCTGAATTAGGCTACTGGTTTTGAATTTAAATTCATTGTAAGTTAAGTTATCCACACCAGATTGCATCGTTATTATTAAATTCAAATTTTAAAATTTAAATTTATTATTATTAGAGCGGCTTTTTTCTGTGGAAATGATACTTTTATATTATAATATCATATGATTACATTGTGGATAACTATGTTTTTATAATTTATATGAATTGTGGATAACTTTGTGATATATTTTATCCACAGGTTATGGAAAACTTTATCCACATGTGGTTTAAATTCAAATTTAAAACAGAAAGTTTCTTTTTTGGCCAAAACTTTAGAAATGACCCATGACAGATGTGGATAACTTGGTTAGAATGGCCACCCCTCGCAAGGGGTGCTGTAGTTCAATTTAAATTTAAAACATGAAGATAGGGGATTCACATGCTTTGGACGGACTGCTTAACTCGCTTGCGACAAGAGCTCTCTGATAATATCTTTGCGATGTGGATTCGTCCTCTAGTGGCTGAAGAACTGGAGGATACTTTACGTTTATATGCGCCTAATCCTTATTGGACCAGATATATTCAAGAGCATCATCTGGAATTAATCACAATTCTGGCTGAACAAATGTCGGAAGGCCGTGTACGTAAGGTTGAGATTTTAGTAGATTCTCGGCCTGGCGCTATTTTATCAGCAGCGGAGCAGCCAGCCACTACTACGGCTGCATTAGAGCACCCGGCTTCTATGCCGGTATCGCGTCCTAAAAAGGAAAAAGAAGCTGAACCGGCCAAACAGAATAAGAAGCGTCTTTTAAATCCACTTTTCACTTTCGCACTTTTTGTAGAAGGGCGCTCTAACCAGATGGCAGCAGAAACGTGCCGCAAAGTACTGACACAGCTTGGTGCATCCCAGCATAATCCCTTGTTTTTGTATGGACCTACTGGTTTGGGTAAAACACACCTGATGCAGGCTGTCGGTAATGCGCTATTACAGGCCAAACCTAATGCACGTGTCATGTATATGACTGCGGAAAGTTTTGTACAGGATTTTGTCAGTTCTTTACAGCGTGGCAAGGTTGAAGAATTCAAAAAAAATTGTCGTTCCTTGGATTTATTATTGGTCGATGATATTCATCTTTTAGCAGGTAAAGAAGCAAGTCTGGTCGAGTTTTTCTATACCTTTAATGCTTTATTGGATGAATCCAAGCAGATTATTTTAACTTCAGACCGCTATCCGAAAGAATTGACTGAACTGGATCCACGTTTGGTTTCCCGTTTTTCTTGGGGCTTATCTGTTGGAGTCGAGCCACCAGATATTGAAACACGGATAGAAATCCTGCTGAAAAAAGCTGAAAGCAATGAGATTGATTTGCCCCGTAACTGTGCTTTATTTATTGCACAGCAGGTGGTTGCCAATGTTCGTGAACTTGAAGGCGCGTTAAACAAGGTCGTCGCTATTTCCCGGTTTAAGGGAACCGCAATTGATCTGGACGTGGTACGAGAATCCTTAAAGGATGTTTTGGCGATCAGGGCCCGAACTATTAGTGTAGAAAATATTCAGCGTGTGGTGAGTGAGTATTTTCGTATTCCCCTGAAAGAGCTGGTCGGGCCTAAAAGAACCCGAATTTATGCACGCCCTCGTCAATTGGCAATGGGTTTGGCGCGTGAATTAACTGGTGACAGTTTTCCAGAAATTGGCATGGCTTTTGGCGGGCGAGATCATAGTACAGTCATGCATGCCTGCGAAAAAGTCCAGAGCCTCCGTGCTGAAGATCCGATCTTTAATGAGGATTATAAAAACCTGCTGCGCCTGTTGCAGAGTTGATCAATCTGGATTCTTGCAAAGTGCTTGAAACTGCCGCATAGTACACTGCTAAAAATTATTTTTTATCTGTCTTCAGTTGTTAGAGGAATGAATCGTGCGTTTGAAAATCGCTAAAGAGAGCTTACTCAATGTTCTATCACATGTGGTAGGGGCGGTCGAACGTCGTCATACCCTGAACATTCTTTCAAACGTTAAAATTCAGGCGAGTCCGCAGGCTCTGACAATCACCGGGTCTGACCTGGAAGTTGAGCTGGTGGCCAGTACCGGCTTAAGTGAGGGAGCCTGTTTACAGCCGGGTGAAACTACTGTGCCGGCGCGTAAACTCATGGATATCTGTAAGTCACTACCAAGTGCTGCTTTAATCGATTTACAAATTACTGAAGACCAGCGCTGCATTTTAAAGTCTGGAAATAGCCGTTTTGTACTGGGAACCTTACCTGCTGAAGATTATCCTTTACTTAATCATGACAATAGTCAGGGTACTCAGGTTCAAGTCACCCAGCGTGAACTCAAGCGTCTGTTTGAAAAAACTGCTTTTGCAATGGCAGTGCAGGATGTCCGTTTTTACCTAACCGGCACATTACTGGAAATTGATGAAACTCAATTGCGTGCTGTAACTACCGATGGTCACCGTCTCGCATTGTGTGAAACCTTGGCATCTTCTACCGCTTCTCAGCCAGTGCAGGCAATTGTTCCACGTAAGGCAGTAGCAGAACTGCAACGCCTGCTCAGCATTGAAGATGAACAGCTTACGTTACTGATTGGCCGTGAACTGTTAAATGTTACAATTCAAACCCCAAGCCGTGACAAGGAACAGGGCGAGATTACAGTACGTTTCACGACTAAACTGATTGACGGGAAATTCCCTGATTATCGTCGCGTTATTCCACGTGGTGGTGATAAAACTGTCCAGATCGCGCATGATGTATTTAAACAGTCATTGCAACGGGTGGCGATTCTTAGTAATGAAAAATTGCGTGGTGTATTCCTCAATTTTAATGCAGATTCATTACAGCTTCGAGCCAATAACCCGGAGCAGGATGAAGCGATTGAGGATCTGGCTATTCAATATAATAACTCTCCGCTAGAAATGTCTTTTAATGCACAATATCTGCTTGAAGTGCTAAACGTGCTGGATGGTGACGATGTTGTTATGACTATGACTGAAGCCAATCAGTCAGTGCTGGTGCAAGACCCTGCCCAGCAGGACCAGACTTATGTTGTCATGCCAATGCGTGTCTAGACTTAAAGCTATTTTATGTATATTACGCGTTTAAATATCGAACGTGTCCGGAACCTTTCAGCGGTTGCACTCTCTGAGTTGCAGCCGTTTAATGTTTTTTATGGCGCCAATGGTTCAGGCAAAACCTCGATTCTTGAGGCGATTCATTTGCTGGCCACAGGCCGCTCTTTTCGAACTTATATTCCCAAACACTACATTCAGAGTGGTGCTTCAGACGCGATTGTATTTGCACAGTCTGCTACCGAGAAAATTGGCATGCAAAAAATGCTCTCGGGTGAGCAGATAATTAAAGTGAATGGCGATACGGTCGCAACTCAGGGTCAGCTTGCTAAAATGCTGGCATTACAATATATCGACCCACTCAGTACGGATATCATTGACCATGGAGCCAAACCGCGGCGACAGTTACTGGACTGGCTGATGTTCCACGTGGAACCTGAATTTTATCAGACATGGCAATATTATTCTCGCGCACTCAAGCAGCGTAACAGTCTGCTTAAATCCCGCCAAAATCTAAGTGTGGATGAGCTTGATCCATGGAACAAGATGTTGGCCAGTTATGGTGAATTGCTCCATGCTCAACGTTCACAGGTGATGGAGCAATGGAAGATTTATTTTAAACAGGATTTAAGCCAGCTTTTACCTGATCTGGAGATTGAGCTAGACTATGTATCCGGTTTTCATAGTGAGCAGGGGCTTTATCAGGACCTGACGTTATATCATCAGAAAGACCTGGATAGACGCTATACCGAGTATGGACCACACCGGGCAGACCTACGCTTGAAAACACCACTTGGAGATGCGGATAACATTCTTTCAAGAGGACAAAAAAAACTATTAATTATGGCCTTAAAACTCTCTCAGATTGCAATGTTGCATGCGAGCAATAAGGAAACTGTGGTATTATTAGATGATCTGACGGCAGAATTAGATTTAACCGCACAACAACGTTTAATTGAGCGATTGAGCCAACTTGGTAGTCAAGTTTTTATTACCACTCTAGAGCATGAATCGGTACAGCAGCATTTGCATGATCTGTCTATTTCCTATCAATTATTCCACGTTGAACACGGTCAAGTCAGTGTCGTTCAGCAATGATTTAACCCATCTTTGGATTGATCCATTTTACACTAGGGAGAAACCATGAGTTCAGAATCTCAATCTGCCTCTCCAACAGAACACACCCAAGAAAAGGCTTATGATTCCTCTAGTATCAAGGTATTACGTGGCCTAGACGCAGTGCGTAAACGTCCTGGTATGTATATTGGTGATACAGACGATGGGACAGGTCTGCACCATATGGTATTCGAGGTGGTCGATAACTCGATTGATGAAGCACTGGCTGGACACTGTGATGAAATTCTGGTGTCCATTCATGAAGATGAATCTGTGAGCGTATCTGACAATGGCCGGGGTATTCCAACCGATATCCATCCGGAAGAGGGTGTCTCTGCTGCAGAGGTAATCCTGACAATTTTGCATGCGGGCGGCAAGTTTGATGATAACAGTTACAAAGTCTCTGGTGGCCTGCACGGTGTAGGTGTATCGGTTGTTAATGCTTTATCGAGCAAGCTTGAGCTGACTGTACAGCGTGCAGGACAGATACATGAGCAGGAATACCAGCACGGTGTACCCCAGTACCCGTTACGTGTCGTGGGACAAACTGAACGTACAGGTACTAAAGTCCGTTTCTGGCCAAGTGCTGAAACCTTTAGCCAGACTATTTTTAACGTCGATATTCTGGCACGCCGTCTGCGTGAGCTGTCCTTTCTAAATGCCGGTGTCCGTATTGTTCTGCGCGATGAGCGCATTAACCTTGAACATGTATTTGACTATGAAGGTGGTCTGTCCGAATTTGTTAAATATATCAATGAAGGTAAAAATCACCTGAATGAAATTTTCCATTTCACCACTCAGGCTGAAAATGGAATAGGTGTTGAAGTGGCATTGCAGTGGAATGATTCTTATCAGGAAAATGTACGCTGCTTTACCAATAATATTCCGCAAAAAGATGGTGGTACCCATCTGGCTGGTTTCCGCGCAGCATTAACCCGTGGCCTGAACAGCTATCTTGAGAATGAGAATATTCTTAAGAAAGAAAAAGTTGCAGTAACAGGGGATGATGCACGTGAGGGACTGACTGCTATCGTGTCAGTTAAAGTTCCAGATCCTAAGTTTTCTTCGCAAACCAAAGAAAAATTGGTGTCCAGTGAAGTTAAACCGGCAGTCGAACAGGCGATGAATAAGGCGTTCTCTGAATATTTGCTTGAGAACCCGGCAGCAGCCAAGTCTATTGCAGGTAAAATTATTGATGCAGCACGTGCCCGTGATGCAGCACGTAAAGCCCGTGAAATGACACGCCGTAAAAGTGCACTGGATATTGCCGGCTTACCTGGAAAACTGGCTGATTGTCAGGAAAAAGATCCAGCCTTGTCTGAGCTGTTTCTAGTCGAGGGTGATTCGGCAGGCGGTTCTGCCAAGCAAGGCCGTAACCGTAAAATGCAGGCGATTTTACCGTTAAAGGGTAAAATTCTAAATGTAGAACGGGCCCGTTTTGACCGGATGATTTCTTCTGCTGAGGTAGGTACACTGATTACGGCATTAGGCTGTGGTATTGGACGTGAGGAATATAATCCGGACAAGCTGCGTTATCATAAGATTGTGATCATGACAGATGCTGATGTCGACGGTTCACATATTCGTACGTTACTGTTGACATTCTTCTTCCGTCAAATGCCTGAACTAGTAGAACGGGGTCATATTTATATTGCTCAGCCGCCTTTATATAAACTGAAAAAAGGCAAGCAGGAACAGTATATTAAAGATAATGATGCTCTGGAAACTTATTTGATTTCCAATGCAATTGATGATCTGTCTCTGCATGTTAGTGCCGATGCGCCAGCAATTAATGGACAGGCATTGGCTCAGGTGATTCAGGATTACCAGGTTTCACAAAAGAGTCTGCACCGATTAACCTTGCGTTATCCTGCGACCTTGCTTGATGGTCTCTTGGCGCTAGAAGCTTTTAAAATGGACCAGAACCATGATGAAAGTTATGTCCAGCAATGGGGTGAACAGTTACGTTCACGTATTGCAGACATGCAGTCTAGCTTGCGTCCTGAACTGAGTCTTGAAAAATTCGAACGCATTGATGCAGATGGTCAGTCCTCGGCGCTTTACTGGCCCCGGATCACTGTTTATGTGCATAACTTGCCACATCATTATCTGCTTGATGCCGGATTGCTGGGCTCTGCCGAATATGCCCGACTGCTCAAGAATTCAAGAAGCTGGTTCAGCCTGATTGAAGAGGGTGCTTATCTTGAAAAAGGTGAGCGTCGTGTACAGGTCAGTAGTTTCCATCAGGTCTGGCAGTTCATCTTGCAGGACTCACGCCGCGGCATGATGATTCAGCGTTATAAAGGTCTGGGTGAGATGAATGCCGAGCAGCTCTGGGAAACCACGATGGACCCGGAAAATCGTAATATGCTGCAAGTGACTATTGATGATGCAATTGAAGCAGACCGTATGTTCTCTTGCCTGATGGGAGACGATGTTGAGCCACGTCGTGCATTTATTGAAGAAAATGCATTGAATGCTGATATTGATGCTTAATCTCATCACTGCTCAATAAAAAAGCGCCAGAAGGCGCTTTTTTATATCTTATTATTAAGGGGTAAGGATTACCTTACGACAGTCTTCTTCACGTTTATCAAATATACGATAGCCTTCAGCGGCTTCAGACAGGTTCATACGGTGGGTAATAATTACTTCTGGGGAAAGGTCACCATTTTCAATAAATTCCAGTAATTGTGGCAGGAACTTATGTACATGGGTTTGTCCCATCTTAAAGGTTAAGCCTTTATCGAATGCATCACCGAACAGGAAGCCATGAATTGGTCCTGCATAAACACCCGGTACGCTTACTACGCCGCCACGACGTACAGCTGCAATACATTGACGTAATGCAGCGCCACTCGAACCTTCAAGCTTCAAGTTGGTCATGACGGTTTCTAGCATGCTGCCCTTGGCTTCAAAACCGATAGCATCAATTACCCCATCTACACCACGGTAGCCCGGCGTATTGCTAATAATAAATTCAGCTGCATCGACTTCATCAAAATTAACCGGAATGGCACCATAGGTGTCCCTTGCATATTGTAGACGGTAATTATGGTGGTCTACCATAAAGATAAGTTCGGCACCCAGCATACGTGCACAGGCGGCCGAGAGCAGGCCTACCGGTCCTGCACCATAAATTGCAACACTTGATCCCTTACCAATTTTGGCATTGGTGACTGCTTGCCAGGCAGTAGGCAATATATCAGTCAGAAATAAAACTTTTTCATCAGATAAAGAACCTGGTACTTTAAATGGCCCTACGTTTCCTTTAGGAATACGTACATATTCAGCTTGCCCACCTGGAACTCCACCATATAAATGGCTATAGCCGAACAGCGCAGCACCTGGCGGTATCTGCTTTTTATTTAAGATAGCACCCCGACCCGTATTGGTATTCTCACAGGCCGCAGTCAGATCATGCTCACAAAAGAAGCAGCTACCACAGGCAATTACAAAAGGAATAATTACCCGGTCGCCTTTTTTTACTTCAGTGACTGCCGGACCAACTTCCTCTACTACACCCATAAACTCGTGGCCAAAGATATCACCATCTTTAGTGGCCGGAATTTTACCTCGATATAAATGCAGGTCAGAACCACAAATTGCAGTTGCAGTAACTCGCAAAATAACATCATCCGGTTCTTGAATAATCGGATCAGGAACAGATTCTACCCGGACATCCCGAGCACCATGATATGTAAGAGCGCGCATTCTTATTTCCTCTCTGGTTTATTTTTAGAGTCAGCAGAATCATGTAAAAATTTTGTTGAGTAAGAAAACTGACCTGTCATTCATAATGCAGCGTCATGAGGTAAGCTTATGTATAAAAAAACAATTTAGCCTGTTGAAAAAATGTACATATACAAGGCTTAGGTAAAATAATGTTGATTTAAAGTAGCAATTAACCGAAATGATTCTTTACATTTTAAAATTAATTATTTTTATTTTAAAAAAATATTTTTAAATAAAATAAAAGGATTACCTTTAAATAGGGTAATCCTTTTATTAATATAATGTTAAATTATATTATACAACTTGCCATTGCTGTTTTGCTTCATTGGCTGTCAGGTTTAAAATTACCTGATTATTGCTGACTTCCTGTACCCAAGTCAGAGGAATTAAATGATGTTTTCCATCACTGTCTTCATCATTCTTAATAAGTTTTAGTTGATCTTCACCTTCTAGGTGGTCAACACGGCCTACATGTTCGTTATCTGAACCTAAAACTTCTGCATGTTGAGTAATTTGACTGAGATCGATACCTGTTGCCATGCTTCTTTCTCCTTTACTTATATAGTTTAAGTCATTTAGATTATTCAAAAATAAAAAACATTTATGAATAATCTCTATCTCTAGTATTATTCAAATATGAATAAATAATTTACAGGATTAAAAATAATAAAGAAATCTTTTTAGGTAATACTTATGTAAGGTTTATTAATAAAATATAAAGTTATTATAAAACTGTAGCAAAAATGATTTTAAAATTAATTTTTTAAGAATATAACCTGATTTTATTTAAAATCAGGTTATATAGAATTAGATTACTGAAATGATTGTTCCAGCTCTTCAAGCTCCATCATTAATTCCAGAAGCTGTTCTTCTGCCTCGGCTAAGGCGAGCTTGAGTTCTGTCTGTTCATTCATCAGTTTAAGCAGGTCATTCTTGCGGTCATTATCATAGAGCGATGAATCACCTAGTTCGGTTTCAAGTGTCTCAAGACGCGGCTGTAATTTTTCAATACGGGCTTCGCATTGTTCGATTTTCTTGCGGACCGGGCGAGTTATATCACGACGGCGTGCAGCTTCTTTACGCTGTGCTTCTTTATCAACTTTGGAAATGGCAGGTACATCAACAACTACAGATTGGATTGGCGCAGCAGGCTGCTGGCCCTGTTTCATGATTTGTGTACGGGCCTGACGTAGCCAGTTAGCATAATCCTGAAGGTCTCCTTCAAACTCGGTCATACGACCGTCATGTACCAGTAATAACTCGTCACAAACACTGGCAATCAGCTGTCGCTCATGTGATACCAGAACTACCGCACCCTGAAAGTCCTGTAAAGCCATAGTTAATGCGTGACGCATATCCAGGTCTAGATGGTTGGTTGGTTCGTCAAGGATCAGGACATTTGGACGCTGCCAGACAATCAGGGCCAGAGCCAAGCGGGCCCGTTCTCCACCTGAAAAACTTTCACTGGGTGTATCCATGCGTTCGCCACTAAAACCAAAGCTACCTAAAAAAGAGCGCAGGCTGGCCTCACTGATTTTCTTGTCGGCAATTCGTGCCAGTTGCAGCATAGGGCTGGCCTGACCATCTAGCGCATCCATCTGGTGCTGGGCAAAATAGCCAATATTGAGCAGTTCTGAAGGATGACGTAAACCTTTAAGTAGGGGCAGATCGCCTACGAGTGATTTAATCAGAGTAGATTTACCTGCTCCGTTCATTCCCAGCAGACCAATACGGCTTGAAGGCGTAATCTGAATCTGGATATTGGTGGCAATCAGTTTTTCCCCATAACCAATATCCGCATGTTCTAATGTCAGTAGGGGTGAACTCATTTTGCTAGGTTCACGGAAACTGAACGTAAAGGGCGTATCAACATGGGCAGCCGAAAGTTCCTGCATTCGCTCCAGTTGCTTGATTCGACTCTGTGCCTGACGTGCTTTGGTGGCCTGTGCCTTAAAACGGTCAATGTATTTTTGCAGGTGTGCGCGGGTTTCTAGCTGTTTTTCATAAGCCTGCTGCTGCTGGGCCAGACGTTCACTACGGGTCCGTTCAAAAGTGGAATAATTTCCGGTATATAAAGTAAGCTCCTGATTTTCAATATGCAGGATATGATCAGTGACAGCATCAAGAAAATCACGGTCGTGTGAGATTAGAACCAAAGTGCCTTCATAGGCATTTAACCAGTCTTCCAGCCATAAAATGGCATCAAGGTCCAAGTGGTTAGTCGGTTCATCCAGCAAAAGCAGGTCTGAGCGGCTCATCAGGGTACGGGCCAGATTCAGACGCATACGCCATCCTCCAGAAAAACTGGATACTGCCAGTTTTAGCTGATATTCGAAAAAGCCCAGACCTGCCATAAGCTGTGCTGCCTTGGCAGGAGCCGAATAACCATTAATCTCGTCAAAGCGACCATGTAAATGGGCAATATCATGATCAGATAGCTGGTCGGACTGTTCCAGTTTTGCCTGAATTTTCCAATATTCTTCATCACCTGATAATACAAAATCCAGTGCTGCCATATCCAGCGCTTCGACTTCCTGTGCCATATGGGCAACTGTCCATACTGTAGGACGGCTTAGAGAACCTTCATCGGCCGACATATTGCCGAGCAATGCCGAAAACAGAGTGGATTTACCGGCGCCGTTAACTCCGGTCAGACCAATCTTCCAGCCTGGATGCAGTTGCATGCTCGCTTTTTTAAAGAGTATACGGCCACCGCGGCGAATCGAAAGTTGGTCAAGCTGAATCATGAATACGTAAATCTATTATCAGAGGTAGGCCATTTTAAAGGATATCTGCCAGGAAAAACAAAAAATCACCTGCCTCTGCAAAAGAATATGAATTTCATCCAATAATTTGACTCAACACAAAAACACTTTATCGGAAATTAGAGTGAATGCTCTATTTTTGTACAGTTAAGCTGTTTATAGTGATAAAGCCCTCATTTAAACAATAAGACTCAGGATGAATAAGATGAATAAGGGAAAAATTCTGTTAACTGCTGCTTCACTTTTTTTATTTGCTCATTCAGCCCAGGCCAAAGTAGATATCTGTGTTTTTGATTTGCTGGGCAAAGCTGGCGAGTCCTATAAACTGATGGAAGACTGGCTGCTGGCTTCCAAGAACTGGAATGCTGATGTCGGACTAAAAATTGTAGCAGATGAGGCACAGGCAGAGCGTGAGTTTCGAGCCGGAAATTGTGATGGTGTATATATGACTTCTATTCGTGCTCGTGCTTTTAACAAATTTGCCGGTTCAATTGATGCCCTAGGTGGGGTACCTAGTAATGCAATAGCCCAAAAGGCCATCAGCTATGCACAGGATCAGCGTAATAGTAAACGTCTGGTGAGCAGACTGGAGGGACAGGTATATGAAGTTGCCGGAATCGGTCAGCTCGGCGCAGCTTATATTTTTGTAAAAGACCGTAATATTAATACAGTTGAAAAAATCGCCAAGAAAAAATTTGCAGTTCTTGGGCATGATGCTGCTCAACGGATCATGGTACAGCGTATTAATGCCAAGCCAGTGGCCTCGGAAATTTCGAATTTTGTCAGTAAATTCAATAATGGGCAGGCGGATATTGTTGCAGCGCCTGCGTATGCTTACCGGCCTTTGGAAATTTATAAAGGTATGGGTCCAAATGGCGCCATGATCAATTTTCCGGTAGTCAATGTTACTGCAGACCTAATTATCCGGCCAGATAAATTTCCACAGGACTTTGCTGCCAAGTCACGTCAATGGTTCTTAAAACAGCTGCCTCGCAGCATGGCTATGGTACAACGCCTTGAAGCAGGCATTCCTGCAAAATTACGAATTCAGCTGTCCAGTGAAGACCGTACTGCTTATCAACGTTTATTACGTGAAGGCCGCATCGATTTGACCCGTCAGGGCATTTATGATGAGACCATGATGCGTGTGTTAAAAAGGGCGCGCTGCACAGTAGAGCGGACTAACTTTGAATGTTCACTTTCGGGCGAATAATACAAAATGACAGTTTTCTAGCTATTGATTTCCTGAATATAAGTGCAGATAGAAAATTTTAATTACTTAAAAAATGCAGAGATAGATCACAATTTAAAAAAATGGAGCAAATACTCTATTTTTTTTAAATAAAGCTGGGTAATATCTTGCAATGTAAGGGAAGTTCGAGAATAAAATCTCAAAAAAGGAAGAAAACAATGAAAAGAATAGTACTGACTGCTGTTACCACTGCACTTTTAGGTCTGGCAGGCACTGCTCAGGCCAAAGTAGATGTTTGTGTCTTCGATTTACTGGGTAAATCTGGTGAATCCTACAAAATGATGGAAGAGTGGGCATTGGCTGCAAAATCCTGGAAAGCAGATATTAACCTGGTTCCACGTCAGGATGAAGCTGTAGCGGACAGTGATTTCAAGGCAGGCAAATGTGATGCAGTTTTTATGACTTCAATGCGTGCCCGTCCGTATAACAAATTCGTGGGTTCAATTGATGCCTTGGGTGCTGTGCCGAGTAATGCTGTGGCCCAACGTGCAATCTCTTATGTACTGGATGCCCGTAATGCCGGCAAAATGACTACAACTCTGGGTGGTAATAAATATGAAGTTGCCGGTGTATCACCTTTAGGCTCAGCTTATATCTTTGTACGTGATAAAAATATTAATTCTGTTGAGAAAGCAGCGGGTAAGAAGTTTGCAGTACTGGGCTATGACAATGCCCAGAAAATTATGGTACAGCGTATTGGAGCACAGGCAGTCCTGTCTGATGTATCTAACTTTGTGGCCAAATTTAATAATGGCCAGGTCGATATGGTCGGTGCGCCGGCTTATGCCTATAAACCTTTGGAAATTTATAAAGGTCTGGGCAGTAATGGCGCGATGATGAATTTCCCGGTATTACAGGTAACCGCTGATCTGGTCTTGCGAGCCGATAAATTCCCGGCTGGTTTTGGTCAGCAATCACGTACCTGGTTTGCCAAACAGCTGCCAAAAAGCTTTTCAATGATTCAGCGTTTAGAAGCGGGTATTCCGGGCAAATATAAAATGAATCTAAGTGCTGAAGACAAGCTTAAATACCAGAAGATGTTACGTGATGGCCGTATGGATTTAACCAGACAGGGTATTTATGACAAAAATATGATGGCAGTATTGAAGAAAGCTCGCTGTGCAGTTGATAAAGCCAACTTCGAATGCTCTATGGCAGGCGAATAAATTATAGAAGTTAAAAAGCCTGGCTATAAACCGGGCTTTTTTGTCTGTATTTTTATAGGCATGTAAGGTCAGTACTCAGCTGCCGGATAGAAAACAGAAAATAAGAAAAAATAAAATTAAAAGGATAAAATTATGCAATGGACTAAAGCACTTGTGCTGGGTGCAGGAATATTAATGGCAGCAGAAGCAGCTCAGGCAAAACAGGTTTTTTGTGTTTTTGATCTGGTCGGTAAAAATGGCGATGTATATGCTTTGATGAAAGACTATCAGCTTGCTGCTAAAAACTGGGGAGCAGATATCGAACTGCGTGTAGGCCAGAATGAGGCAGTGATTGCTGAAGATTTTAAAGCTGGGAAATGTGACGGAATTAGTGTTACCGGTATGCGTGGCCGACAGTTTAATAAATTTACCGGTTCTCTAGATGCAATCGGAGCTATTCCGGACCTTAAGTTGGCTGTTAAGGTTATGCAAGGCTTAGCCAGCCCGACTTTTGCCAAATATATGACCAATAGTAAATATGAAGTTGCAGGAGTTATTCCGGTCGGCGATGCATTCTTGATGGTAAATGACCGTAGTATTAATACAGTTGCTAAAGCAGCTGGCAAAAAAATTGCAGTTCTTGATTATGATGAAGCCCAGAAGATTATGGTTCAGCAAATCGGGGCGCAGGCAGTTAGTGCCGATGTGACTAATTTTGGCAGCAAGTTCAATAACCGCCAGGTCGATATTATCGGTGCGCCGGCAGCCGTGTTTAAACCGCTGGAATTACATAAAGGTCTCGGTACCAAAGGCGCTATTGTTAATTATCCGATTCTGCAGGTAACAGGAAACCTGATTATTCGTCCAGACAAGTTCCCTGCAGGCTATGGACAAAAATCGCGGGAATGGATTAAAACCCAGTTACCACGTGCGTTTGGTATTCTTGGAAAAATGAAAGCGGATATCCCACAGAAATACTGGATGAATATACCAGCGGCAGATAAGCCGGGTTACCAGAAACTGATGCGTGAATCACGGATTGACCTGACCAGACGTGGTATTTATGACAAGCGCATGATGAAGCTGTTATGGCAATTCCGCTGTAAAGAAGACCGCAGTAATTTTGAATGCAGCCTACAGGATGAGAACTATAAATAAACCTGATAAAATAACTCAGGATAAACTTTAAAGTTCAGGCGCTGGCCATATATTGAGTATGTTATACTTTAAATATATGGCCTTTGCCTTTTAAGGCAGATGAATTTGTTGAGGAACGCCCAGTATGAATGCCCCAGCTCTTGTGTTGTCAGATAATGCTGCAAATAAAGTGCGCCAACTCCGTGAAAGCGAAGGGAATCAGGATTTAATGTTACGTGTCTATGTAACAGGAGGCGGCTGCTCAGGATTCTCTTACGGTTTTAACTTTGCCGAAAGCATGAATGAAGATGATGCTGAATTTACCAATGGCGATGTAACCATGCTGGTAGATTCATTAAGTTACCAGTATTTGGTAGGTTCAGTGGTTGATTATATTCAGGGACTGGAAGGATCACGTTTTATCGTTGAGAATCCGAATGCTACTACGACCTGCGGTTGCGGATCTTCATTTTCAATCTAGAAGATAACTGTTTAAAAAACCCATCCTGAGATGGGTTTTTTTATCACTTTAGTTAAGCCTGAATCTGCTCCAGGATAAGCTGGCTGACTACAGCAGCTTGCTGCACAGGAAGCCAGTGATTGGCCTCTAACATGACTTCACGGTATGGCGCCTGTACATAACGCTGGTTTAGTTTAACGCCAGCATCACTAATAGCCACATCTTGGGTACCGCCGATAAACAGAGTAGGGACAGTGACCGGATCGAATCGCTGGAAACGGGCATTGAAAGGTAGTGCCCGATACCAGTTCAGGCTATAACTTAAACGGCCCTGTTCCAGCATTTCTGTTTTGAAAATTTCCAGTTGCTGCTTGGTCATCCCTGAATTTTTAAGTAAACCCAGACCTATTTTTGGAAATTTTTCAAATAATAATTCTGGCAATTTAGGCAGCTGAAATAACCCGATATAATAAGATTTAAATAGCTGGTCCGAGGCAAGCAGGGCACGCAGGAAAGCGCCTGGATGAGGTACAGATAATACCACCAGATTTTTTAATTTTTTAGGGTAATGCATAGCGTATTCCCATGCCACAATTGCTCCCCAGTCATGGCCAACCAAATGGACTGGCTGGTTAATCTGGTCAATCAGCAGATCCAGATCTTGAAGTAGCTCCTGCATCCGATAAGCCTGACGTCCTTCAGGGCGTGCATCAAGGCTATAGCCACGCTGGTTCGGTGCAAAGGTACGAAAACCTGCTGCATTGAGCTGAACCCGGACCTGATCCCAGCACTGTGCCGTTTCGGGAAAGCCATGGAGCAGTACCACAGCTTCACCTTCTAGCGGACCGCTATCGATCAGGTCAAAGCTCAGTTCACCACGATGATAACGCTCAAGGCGCTGTTTACTTAAATCAATCATCTTTTTTCTCTTATTGTTACTTTGAATTTTTGTTTAGTCATATATTTTAGTAAAAATTACTGCGGTGTATCTTCACCAGAAAGTATGCTGTAGCTCACTTATAGCCAGTCTAATCAGGCTGCAGTCATACTGCCTAAAATGCGAAAGCCTTGTGCACCGGTAACAGCAGGCAGGTTACCACTTTGCTGCTGTACAAACCGCATAGCAAGCCAAGCAAATGCCGTTGCTTCTACCCAGGTTGGACTAAGGCCTAGACTGTCAGTGGTCTGTACACTCCACTGGTGCTTGCGCAGACGCCAGCGTAACTGGTCTAATAAATGTGCATTGTAAGCACCGCCGCCACATACATATACTTCACCTGTATCCAGTCCTGAACGGTAAATGGCTTTTTTAATTGCCCTTGTGGTCAGTTTTAATAAAGTAGCCTGTACATTTTCGGGTGTATCTTCCAGCTCATCATACCCCAGATCGTCATTACGCCAGTCCTGTATCTGCTCATCCAGCCAGTCCAGATTAAAGTCTTCACGTCCGGTACTTTTTGGAGGTTCTTTTGAGAAATACTCATGCGCTTGCAAGCGTTCCAGTAAAGCACGAATTGGCTGGCCATAAGCAGCCCAACTGCCATTTTCATCATAAGGATGGCCTGTATAACGCTGACACCAGCCATCCATCAGGATATTGGCCGGACCGGTATCAAACCCATAGACTTTCTCGGGCTGACCAGCGGGTAACAGACTGACATTGGCAATACCTCCCAGATTTAAAATCACCCGATGAATTTCAGGATGCTGAAATAGGGCCTGATGAAAAGCCGGAACGAGTGGTGCGCCTTGGCCACCGGCTGCCATATCACGACGACGAAAATCAGATACCACTGCAATACCTGTCAGTTCAGCAATAATATGAGGGTCACCAATCTGTAGGGTAAAATGATGTTCAGGACGATGACGAATAGTTTGGCCATGTGAACCGATGGCCCTGATCTGGCTACGGTCCAGAGCATTTTTTTCAATCATCTGGTTAATACCATGACCGATCATTTGGCCCAGAGCAACATCGGCAGCTCCCATCCGGTCAATTTCATTATCATCTGGCAGGGTTAATGCCATCAGCTCGTCACGTAATTCCGGATCGAATGGTAATGTCAGGGTAGCGTGGAGCCGGAGAGGATCAAAAGAAGCAGCAACGATATCGACACCATCCATGCTGGTGCCGGTCATTACCCCGATATAGATCGCTGTCATGATGATTCTTAAGCCTGCAATGTGCTGAAAAAGTGTTAGTATATCTCACAAATTGTATAACTGATGTGTTTGGGTTTTGTGATGTCAAATTTCCTGCCGGCTGAAGAACAACTTGCCCTCATTCAACGAGGCACTCATGAAATTATCTCTGAAGAAGATCTTCTGAAGAAATTAAAAGAAAACCGTCCCCTTAAAGTTAAAGCGGGTTTTGATCCAACTGCCCCTGACCTGCATCTGGGTCATACGGTTTTAATTAATAAGCTTAAAGTATTTCAGGATTTAGGCCATGATGTATATTTCCTGATTGGTGACTATACTGCCATGATCGGTGATCCGACCGGCAAGAGTGCAACACGTCCGCCATTATCGCGTGAACAGGTTCTGGAAAATGCCAAAACCTATCAGGAACAGGTCTTTAAAATTCTTGACCCGAATAAAACCAAGGTAGTGTTCAACTCAGAATGGTTTGCCAGCAAGACTGCGGCTGATCTGATTCAACTGGCTTCCCAGCAGACCGTTGCACGTATGCTGGAACGTGATGATTTCACCAAGCGCTATAGCAGTCAGCAGCCGATCGCGATTCATGAATTTTTATACCCGCTGGTGCAGGGTTATGACTCGATTGCTCTGGAAGCGGATGTTGAGCTTGGCGGTACAGACCAGACATTTAACCTGTTAATGGGCCGTACCTTGCAAGGCCGTTATCATCAAGAGCCTCAAGTCTGTATTACCGTACCAATTCTAGAAGGCTTGGATGGTGTACAGAAAATGTCGAAGTCTCTGGGCAATTACATCGGTGTATTTGATGCACCAGGTGCAATGTACCAAAAGGTACTGTCGATGCCAGACAGTCTGATCGAACGTTACTTTGAACTGCTCAGCTTTAAATCGATGCCTGAAATTCAAGAACTGCTCAAAGAGATGGCAGAAGGCCGTAATCCGCAGGAAATCAAGCGTATTCTGGCACTGGAACTGGTTGAGCGTTTCCATGGCAGTGAAGCAGCGGCCAATGCGCATAAAGGTGCAGGAAATATTATTACTGAAGGTGAATTGCCAGAAGGCACACCTGAAGTAACTATTTCTCGTGCCGACTTTGGTGGTGAGATCTTTATTGCGTCCATTTTGCGTACTGCGGGTTTAACTAAAAATGCAGCGCAGGCTAAAGATGCTGTAGCGCGGGGCGCCGTTAAAGTTGACTGGGAAGTAGTAGATGCAGACTTTTCAGTAAAAGAAAATAAAACTTATATTATTCAGGCAGGCAAAAAGGCGATTGCTAAAGTTACCTTTACTGACTAAATAGATGAATAAAAAAGCAGGTCTCTGGACCTGCTTTTTTATCACTTTTATTTGACAGAATCATTTGAACTATAGGATATATTGCTAAATAGCGTGATTTATCAGTTTTTCTATCACTGATCTTAGGATCTTAATCTCGGCTTCATTACCTTCAAACTGCTCAGTTTGGTTACGCTTGAAAATATCACGAATTTCTAGAGTAGCGTTAGAGTCGATTAAACCCAGATAGGTCCCGACCTGGCGTAACTGGTCAATTGAACGTGAACCATTGGTTGCCCCATAACCCACATAGGCAGCAGGTTTGCCTTGCCATTCTTTACCTAAGTAATCCAGAGCATTTTTCAGGGCTGGACTATAACCATGATTATATTCAGGACTAATAAAAATAAAGCCATCACCTTCGGAAATTTTTTCTGCCCATTGCTGTTGTTTTGGCTGGTCATAGATACCTGTAATGGGCGGATGGCTTCCGGCAAAAACAGGCAAATCCCATTCTTTTAAATCAACGATTTCAGTTTCCAGGGTATTATAGTCAAAACTCTCAATAGCCTCGAGAACCCATTTGGCCACCTTAATAGCAGTACGACCTTCACGTATGCTGCCTACAATAATATAGATTTTCATGATATTTTCCGGTTGGGCGTGATCTTTATTAAACTAATTATTTTTTTGGAAAGCGCCTAGACAGAATTTGTATCTCTATTTTAAAACATCAAAACTTATGAACCAGTTTAATTTTTAAACAGGTATGATCGTTAGATGGCTATTCAATATTTCAGGTCGTTCGACCTGATCTATGACTGGAGAACAAGCTTTTTGACATAATAAAATATCTGTATCCATTAATGCCTGTAGAAGGTGAAATATATTAATCTGCGGACATTGCTCTGCCTGGGAAAACTGCCAGGCCTGTTGCAATAAAATAATTAAAGCTTCACTTAACACCAATGTACTGTGGCTTTGAATATGTGCTGAAAGTAAAGCTGAGTTCAGCTGCCGCCTGAGCTCCAAGACAGAAATATCATAACGATCTAATAAAAAGATTAATTCATTTGGTTCGGGTTGCTTTAAGAGCTGTAAAAAAAGATGAGATATTTGGACTTGGGCAATCTGGTGCTGGGCACATTCATTCAGGGTTTGTAATAATGCTTCGCGTATTGCGCTAGAAAGACAACGTAATAAAACAGTTAGTGTCAGCATAACAACTCATTGTTTTTAATCATACAGCACTTAAGCTGAGTAATAATTTTTATAATTAAAACTGGGATAAAGTGTATTTTTAGATATCTGCCAGTCTTTATGGCTGATTGAATTCTAGCCTGATATATAGCTAGGCGTGAAGCTGCATTCATCGCTTTTTATTATATAGACCTTTAGAAAAACCATCTGCTGATCATTTAAATGATCAGTAAACTGGCTAGAGATTTAAATATTTAGTTTATATTTTACTTATAATAAAAAAAGCCGGACATACACAGACCGGCTTCAGAATGATTGATTTTAGGCAGTGTCTAGATGAGTTTAATACCTTGCTGGCCTGCTGGTGTAACCTTGAAGATTTCAACCTCAAAACTGATATTTTTACCTGCCAGCGGATGGTTAAAGTCTATCTCGGTCATGTCATCATTCACTGATCTGACCACACCGTACAGGCTGCTTTTGGCTTTGTCTTCAAACTCGATCATTTGGCCAACCACAGGGCGTTGTTCAAATTTGACCGTATCAAAGCGTTGAATATTCTCCGGATTCCACGGTCCAAAGGCATCTTCTGCCGGTAAATGTACAGTACGGCGGTCACCTGCCCTTAAACCAAAAAGTGCCTGTTCAAAGCCTGGCAGTAAATTACCGTCACCAATCACCAGACTCACCGGCTCTTCACGGCTGCGGGTATTATCTATTTCAACACCATCTTCAATGGCAACTGAAAAGTGCAGCTCTACCTGAGAACCTTCTTCAATTCGGGTATCTTCATTCGGATTGAGTAACTCTGTCATTTTGTTGCCTCTGCACGTTGAATCCGGTGTTTTTCCAGAAAGAAAGTATCGATTAATAACAGGATTGTTCCAAGAGTGATGGCACTATCAGCAATATTAAATGCAGGAAAGTGACTATTCTGATAGTAGACATGAATAAAATCTACTACATATCCCAGACTGACCCGGTCTATCAGGTTACCGATGGCGCCCCCTAGAATTAGGGCAATAGCCATTGGTAAAATGACCAGATGTTTTGGCATACGCATTAGCCAGAAAACAAACAGCAAGGAAACTCCAGCCGCCAGTCCGGTAAATAAATAACGCTGCCAGCCACCGGCATCAGACAGAAAACTGAATGCTGCACCATAATTATGTAGCAGCGTCCAGTTTAAAAAGGGCAGTACGGCTACCGGATCGGCATAGTTCAGATGGTTTGTTGCAATCCATTTGGTCCATTGATCCAAAATAATGGCAACAATTGCCAGCCCGATCCACACCAGATTATGTGGATAGAACTGGAACCAGCCTTTTCTTTGCGGTGTATTAGGCATATTTTCTCTCTTCGCCCTGACCAGAAGGAAGGTTAATTAGGCAGCGTCCGCAAATACTTGGATGACCTGCATGTGTATTAACATCAGGTAGTACATGCCAGCAGCGAGCGCATTTTTCACCTTCTGCCGCTGAAACCTTGACACGCAGACCTTCGAGCTCAGTACTTTCACCTGCTTCCTCAAAGTCATGAACAATAACCTGAGAGGTGATCAGGACAAAGCGTAACTCATTGCCCAGCTGGTCCAGAATACTTTTTAACGCTGGTTTGGCCCAGAGTTCAACCTTGGCAGAGAGGTTAGAGCCGACCAGTTTAGCGTTACGTGCAGCTTCAATCTGTTTGTTTACTGCAGATTTTACTGTAATTAGTGTTTGCCAGTTTTCTTCAGAAATCAGATTGGCTGTTGAGGCCACCGGAATCTGATACCACTCGCTCATAAATACATATTTTTCTGACTGCTCAGGAATCAGTGGCCAAGCCTCTTGTGCAGTAAAGCTCAGGATTGGGCTCATCCAGCGGATAAAGGCCTGTACGATATGATATAACGCAGTCTGCGCAGAGCGACGTGCCTGAGAGTCGGTTTTGGTGGTGTACTGACGGTCTTTAATAATGTCCAGATAAAAACCGCCCAGATCATTAATACAGAAATTGGTTAGTGAGCTACAGACGACATGAAAGTTCATTTCATCATAAGCAGTAAGGATGCTCTGCTGAACCTCATGCGCACGTTGCAAGATATACTGATCCAATGCAATCAGCTGGTCTACTGGCAGTGCATCAGTACTTGGCTTAAAGCCATTTAGATTGGCCAGCAGGAAGCGTAGAGTATTACGGATACGGCGATAACTGTCGCTAACACGGTTAAAGACTTCTTTACTTGCTGCAATTTCATAGCGGTAGTCGCTTGAAGCAACATACAGTCGTAGACCATCAGCTCCCAGCTGCTTGATGATGTCATCTAGCGGGATATAATTCCCTAGCGATTTTGATAGCTTGCGTCCGTTTTCATCTACTGTAAAGCCATGAGTCAGTAAGGCTTTGTAAGGCGCGCGGTTATGAATCGCTATAGACGTCAGCAGGGATGACTGGAACCAGCCACGATGCTGGTCTGAGCCTTCTAGATAAAGGTCAGCCGGGCTTTCCAGAGCTTCGCGCTGGTCAAGTACAGCATAGTGGGTTGTACCTGAATCGAACCAGACATCCAGCGTGTCACGTACGGCATTATAATGCTCGGCATCATCACCAATAAAGTCTTTCGCTTCACGGTTAAACCAGGCATCAATACCTTCCTGTTCAATCAGCTTGGCAACTTCTTCGATCAGTTCCGGAGTACGCGGATGCAGCTCATTGGTATCTTTATGTACAAAAAACGGAATTGGCACACCCCAGGTACGCTGACGTGAGATACACCAGTCCGGGCGGCCATCAATCATGGATTCAATCCGATTTTTACCCCAGCTTGGTACAAATTCGATGTCATTTTCAATCGCATCCAGTGCACCCTGACGTAAATTTTGCTGATCCATACTAATGAACCATTGAGGCGTTGCACGGAAAATAATAGGAGTCTTGTGGCGCCAGCAATGTGGATAACTGTGTCGAATTGGCTGATGTGCCCACAAACGGCCTGCTGCACCAAGGGCTTCAATGATTTGCGGATTGGCTTTATAGATGTGTACACCTGGGAAAAGTGGTGAAGTTGGCAAATATACTCCATTACCACCCACCGGATTATCGACTTTCAACTGATAGAGCAGACCAACTTTATAGTCATCTACACCATGGCCAGGCGCAGTATGTACTGCACCCGTACCACTGGTTGCAATCACATGTTCACCTAAAATGACCGGAACCTGGCGATCTGCCAGAAGTGGGTGCTGGAGTTGCAGGTTTTCAATCACTGCGCCGGTAAAATCGGCCAGTACTACCGGGTTTTCTAGCTTATAACGTTCTACAGCAGACTCTACCAGATCTTTAGCCAGAATCAGATTGTGTAAGCCTTTGTCTGTCTGGGTCTGTACCAGCTGATATTCAATTTCAGCATGTACTGAAACTGCCTGGTTAGCCGGAAGGGTCCATGGTGTTGTGGTCCAGATAACAATATCAGTAGGCACATCAATTTCTACCTTCAAACGGGTAGATAAGTCTTTTAAGTCAACGACACTAAAACCGACATCAATTGCATCAGATTTTTTATCTTCATATTCAACTTCAGCTTCAGCCAGTGCCGAGCCACAGTCCATGCACCAGTTCACCGGCTTTAAGCCAGGCTGAATATGACCATTTTTCTGAATCTGGCCCAGTGCACGAACAATATCTGCTTCCTGCTTGTAATTCATGGTCAGATAAGGATTATCCCAATCACCCAGTACGCCCAGACGCTTGAAGTCGTTACGCTGCAGATCAATTTGTTGTGAAGCATATTCACGGCATAATTTACGGAAAGTGGCTGCATCAACTTTTTCGCCCACTTTACCTACTTTTTCTTCAACTTTGAGTTCAATTGGCAAACCGTGGCAGTCCCAGCCTGGAACATAAGGTGCATCAAAGCCAGATAATGTGCGACTTTTAACAATAATATCTTTTAAGACTTTATTGACTGCATGACCCAAGTGAATTGTGCCATTTGCATAGGGAGGGCCATCATGCAGAATATATTTTTTCTTGCCAATACGCGATGTGCGAATCTGCTGATAAATGTTGTCGGCGTACCACTCTTCTAACCATTTTACTTCACGTACTGCCAGATTTGCCTTCATGGCAAATTCAGTGCCCGGCAGATTTAGTGTGGCTTTATAATCCACAGCATTTTCAGGAGTTTGCTTATCGCTCATGCAAGTTGTCTTCCAGTTCAATCAGCTTGAACGCTGACGGGTTTTACAATCAAAAAAACAGAATTTAAACAGGGAATTTGGGGGTATTTCTACGAAACTCAATGAGCTTGGCTACATCATTATCAATTCCGGTCTTTAATGCTTCAAGCGAAGGATAATTTACTTCACCATGCAGATATTTTAAAAAAGTGACCCGCACCAGCAAGCCATACAGATTAGCAGAAACATCAGGAAAGTGTACTTCTAATCGCCACTCTGGCTGTTGCTGCTGAATTGCGGGCCGTGTTCCCACATGTCCGGCACCAAATAAACTCTCCGGTCCATAACCTGCAATTCCGGGTAAATCCGGGTGTTCCAGACGTACTCTGGCCGCAAGAGAACTATGCTCAGAGATCACTTCTACCGCATAAATCCCATGCAGGCAGGGCTTATGCCGGTTCATACCTACATTAATGGTCGGGAAATTCAAGGTACGCCCAATCTGGTCACCATACTGAATTCGACCCACCATACTGTAGGGACGTCCTAAAAGCTGGGCAGCAAGAGTCAGGTCACCCTGCTGTAATACCTGCCGGATCCGTGTCGAACTGACTCGCTCTCCCTGAAAGTCGACAGTATTCAGATTAGTGACTGCAAAGCCATAGTTTTTTAGAAATTCGCTATTGCCTTGCCGGTTTTTTCCAAAATGAAAATCATCACCCAATACCAGGCTATGAGCATGAAGCTTATCTTTTAAAAGGGATGCAAAGCCTTCTGCACTCATGCTACGGAACTGGTCATCGAATTTGGCTACAGCAATATAGTCCACACCAAGTTCAGTCAAATACTCTACTTTTTCACGTAGTGAGCTGATACGGGGAGGGGCTTCGTAGCCTTTGAAGTATTCTAGTGGTTGGGGCTCAAACAGCATAATCAGTGTTTTTAAATTCTTCTGGGCAGCAACAGTTTTAAGCTGAGCAATCATGGCCTGATGTCCAAGATGGACACCATCAAAATTGCCAATTGTCACTGCGGTTGCAGGCAGCTGAAAATCGGGCATCAGGGCATTCAGACGGAGCAGCTTCATGGGCGAAGAAATCAGTGCAAAATTTGAAAGGTCATATATTGCCATATTCTCACAGTTTCGTCTTGTTGTTGTGTTTTTACACATTTTTTTGGCTGATCAATAAATTTTATATAATTTTTATTGATTTATATAATATAAATAAATCAGTTTTATTTATAAATTGGCCTTTTTATAATCAGTGCTGCATTAAAAATTCAATCAGGTACATAATGAACAGGCCATTTGAACAGCTAGGGCAGCCACGAGATATCATTCGTCAATTCACACCTAACTGGTTTACCGTCACTATGGGAACGGGTGTAGTAGCACTTATTTTACCTGAACTGTCATCTGGTTCAATTAATCTGTGGTTAGGAGGTGCTTTCCTGTGGCAAATCAATATTATTTTATTTATCAGCTTTAGTCTGCTTTATAGCCTGCGCTGGTTGTTCTATCCCACCGAAGCCAGACAAATCTTTTTTCATTCAAACATGAGTCTGTTTCTAGGTACTATTCCTATGGGCTTGGCCACTCTTGTAAATGGATTTTTAAAATACGGTTTGCCGCTATATGGTGATTCTGCACTAGAAATAGCCAAACTGCTTTGGTATATCGATGTCGTCATGGCAGTGGGAATTGCCTGGTTAGTACCTTTTTGTATGTTTAGTTGCCAGCAGCATCAGTTACACAGTATGACAGCGATCTGGCTATTACCGATTGTAGCCTGTGAGGTTGCAGCAAACTCAGGTGGAGTATTAGTACAATATCTGGCTATAAGCCAGCAGACAGTGGCTATATTGATGGCCAGTTATGGGTTATGGGGGATCTCAGTACTGCCAGCTTTTGCCATATTAACTATTCTGATGTTAAGACTTGCCCTGCATCAGTTACCTTCTAAGGATATGGCCATTAGCAGCTGGCTGGCATTAGGTCCTATTGGAACGGGTGCATTGGCTTTACTGAGCTTAGGATCACAGGCACCACGCATTTTAACTTTTATTGGACAGAAAGATTTAGGCATGTTTTTGCAGTATGCAGGTACCGCCAGCAGCTTGATTCTATTGGGGTTTGGGCTTTGGTGGCTTGGCCTTGCAGTATTGACGACCTTAAAATATATAAGAAGAGGTCTACCTTTCAATTTGGGGTGGTGGGGTTTAACCTTTCCATTAGGGGTGTTTACGCTGGCCATTTACACTCTAGGCCAGCAGCTTCAGCTCTCTATATTACATAATATTGCCTCTAGCCTGGCCTATATTTTAATCATACTCTGGGTGGTTGTTGCGACTAAGACCGTACAAGGATTTTATCAGGGCAACCTGTTGTTCTCACCTTGCCTGAAAAGTTTTCTGGACAAGGGTTAAGTATTTACAGTGGATTAATCAGTCCTTAGTACCTTGTACCTGAGTTAACTTTATTTTCTAATAATCAAATTTTAACGAGTTTTCTAAATGGTAGAGCAATCTGCACTCATCATGGCGCTCCCAAGTGAATCTAAAGGTCTGTTTGAGCAGGCCGGTATTCAGGTTCATTACAGCGGTATTGGCAAGGTCAATGCAGCATTTAAAGCCTATGAGGTAATTCAACGTACTGGATGTAAAATACTTTTTAACTTAGGTACCGCAGGCAGTAGTCACTTTGATACCCACTCACTGGTCGAGGTCAGCAGTTTTGTACAACGTGATATGGATGTCTCTCCTTTAGGTTTTGTCCCGGGCATTACTCCAATGGATGAGGAAATACTAGGATGTATTGAACTGGTTTCATACTTCGATCAATTGCCTAAAGGAATCTGTGGAACTGGTGACTCCTTCGAAACAGGCTTGCCTAAAGTGTCTTGTGATCTGGTGGATATGGAAGGTTATGCCTTGGCTAAAGTTTGTAAAAAACTTGGAGTACGCCTGATATCTGTCAAATATATTAGTGATGGTGCCAACACCACAGCACATCTGGATTGGGAAAATAATCTGCTGTTGGGAGCGCATAAACTGTTGGATTTATACCAGCAAGCAAGGCTTTCATTTCAATCGTAAAGAACAACTAAAAAGACCAGAATTAAAGAGCTGAAGCATTAATTCTGGTTAGCTTCGGAAACTTCGGCTGAAAGCGTGACCGGGCTATATTCAGAGCGCGGTAAAATACCATAGAGCATCAGATGGATGGTATGTTCGATAGTCCTCTGGTAGGTGCTTTTACTTTTAAGCGTTTTTCCCATCACCATTTCAATTTGAGTACTAAAATCAGCATAATTCTGGGTAATTGCCCAGATATTTAAAATCAGCAATTCCGGATCAATACCTGCAGAAATTTTTCCTTGTTCCTGCCAGTTCTGGATCACTTTAGCCTTACGCTTAAATAGTTTTTTTAGCGGGCCTTTTAAAATAGATAAAATATGTGGCGCACCCTGAATAACTTCTAGTGCAAACAGCTTGGAGGCTTTAGGCTGGTGACGTGAAACCTCGATCTTGAGCATCAGATAATTAGCTAATGCTTCAGCTGGCTCAAGGTCTACTTCAAGCGACTGTAGAGGAGCCAGCCACTTCTGGAGTACTGTAGTAAGTACCTCAACATATAAAGCCTCTTTATTTTCATAATAATAAAAAATATTTGACTTATGCATGTCGGCCAGCTGAGCAATTTCATCCAGGCTTGCCCCGTTAAAACCATAGGTAGAAAAAACGTCTAGAGCTGCATTTAAAAGTAAATTCCGTTTTTGAGTGCTCTTCTTTTGTTCCATTGTTCCCCACAAATATCGATAAAGTCATAATTGTAAGACAAATGGGTCGATTTGTGCACAATTTTGCAAAGTAATTCTTCCAATATGCTGAATTAAACATCTTTTTTAACATTTGGTAAAAAAAGTAACCCCTAATAAATTGATAGTTAATAAAAAATTAGCTTAAAAAATAATTTTAAAATAAAATTATTTTTAGCTGTAAAAATTAAATGAAAAATCTTTTTTAAAGTACCAAATATATTTTTTATAAGTTTAAGAAATTGATTTTAATAATTATATTTAGTATAGAATGAGTTTTTCATGACTATACTGTAAAAGAAGTTATGATCTTTACCTTCTTGTTAAAAGATATCTTGTTTATATAGCCTCATGTATAAAACAGCCATCTCAAGATGGCTGTTGGCGTGTATGAGTTTAGGTGGCTAATACTGCACCTAAAACTTGCTGCTCCAGCTCGGTGAACTGGACACTCTTTTTACGGGGCCGTGGTAAATCAATCTTAAAATGATGAGCAATCTGGCCTTTATCCAGTAGAATAATCCGGTCAGCCAGTTGTACTGCTTCAGCAACATCATGAGTGACTAAAACAGCTGTGAAGCCCTGCTCACGCCATAACTGTTCAATCAGATTTTGCATTTCAAGCCGGGTAAGGGCATCAAGTGCGCCTAAGGGTTCATCCAGTAATAAAACTCGTGGCGTATGGGATAAAGCTCGAGCCAGAGCAGCACGTTGCCTTTGTCCGCCTGAAAGTCGTGCAGGCCAGTTACTGGCTTTTTCAGCGAGTCCCACCTTTTTGAGTAGAGCTACTGCATGGGCATGACGATTATGGGCCAACCCTAGCTGTACATTCTTCTCGACAGTCTTCCATGGCAATAGACGTGAATCCTGAAACATAACCCGAATATCATCTGTGGTAATACCTTCACGAAAATTCTGTGCAGACTTGAATTTTATTTCACCGTAACTTGCTGCTTCCAGGCCAGCAATTAGACGTAGTAGAGTACTCTTGCCACATCCGCTACGTCCCACGATTGCTACAAATTCTCCCGCCTGAATATGCAGATCTAGCTCCTCAAGAACTTTAACCTGCCCATAAAACTTATGAAGCTGCTCAACCACAATTTCTGCTCCATTCTGTGGCTGAGTGGTAAAATTCGTACTTGGCTTAGCTTCTATATCAACTGATAGCGGTATATTTAAATTGCTCATTAGTATATTCCTGTTCCTATTGTTGATAGCCGGGATGCCAGCGCAGCAGATAGCGTTCCAGTCCTTGAGCCAGAATATCTGCCAGCTTGCCTAAAAGGGCATACAGGAGAATGCCGACCAGTACAATATCAGTCTGCAAAAACTCACGGGCATTCATGGTCATATAGCCAATTCCTGACTGCGCAGAAATTGTTTCGGCAACAATAAGCAATACCCAGACCAGACCTAAAGCAAAGCGTAGCCCGACCAGGATAGAAGGCATAGCGCCCGGTAAAATAATTTGCTGATAAAGCTGGCGACGATTCAGCCCATAACTCTTTCCCATTTCAATTAGCTGCGGATCAACTGATCGGATTCCATGATAGGTATTGATATAGATCGGGAAAAATACACCTATCGCTACCAGAAAAAGCTTGGCACTTTCATCTATTCCAAACCATAAAATAACAAGAGGAATTAACGCCAGAGCCGGAATATTACGTAGCATTTGCAAAGTAGTATCCAGAAGATTCGAGGCTACCTTGGAAGAACCATTTAATAGGCCGAGCAATAAACCTAGACCTCCACCCACAGCAAGACCAGTCAATGCCCGGGCCGTACTCACCTTGACATGCTGCCACAGTTCACCACTGATGAGTAAAGACCAGAAAGCTGTAAGTACGGCTGTAGGGGCAGGCAAAATCCGGCTTTGCAGTAAGCCGCTCATTGAAGTAAGCTGCCACAGAACAAGTAATAATAAGGGCACTAACCAAGGTAGCAAATGTTTTCTAAATACACCTGTTCCACGTGAAACGTAGTTATCTATACTATTCTTTTGCATCATGCCCCTTCCTTGACAATTTTATTATCTGCTAACCGGTCAGGTACATAATTATTGGCAACAATCTCACCGAATGGACCGGTCAAGTTAGGCTGAGCCAGCTTTTTACGGGTCTGTAATGGCAGTAAGGGAAAGACCAGTTCAGCAAAGCGAATAGACTCTTCCAGATGTGGGTAACCTGAAAAAATAAAGGTATTAATACCCAAATCTGCATATTCCTGAATACGGTCTGCTACAGTCTGCGGGTCACCGACCAGCGCAGTCCCGGCACCTCCACGAACCAGACCTACACCAGCCCAGAGGTTTGGTGATACTTCCAGTTTGCTCTTATCGCCATTATGTAATTCAGCCATACGACGTTGACCTACTGAGTCCATTTGACGGAATTTTTGTTGTGCAGCGGCAATCGTAGCGTCATCTACATACTGAATCAGTTCATCAGCTGCGGCCCAGGCTTCTGCACTGGTTTCACGTACAATTACATGCAGACGGATACCATAGTTTAGACGACGTCCTTTTGCAGCGGATTTAGCCTGCATGGTCTGGATTTTTTCTTCTACTGCTGCAGGCGGTTCTCCCCAGGTCAGGTAAGTATCGACCTGCTCAGCAGCCAGCTCTTGAGCAGCTTCAGATGAACCACCGAACCAGAGCGGAGGATAAGGCTGCTGTACAGGCGGATACAGCAGTTTAGCATCATCAACACTTAGCCGTTCGCCATGGAAAGTAAAGCTTTCACCTGTATGAGAACGGGTCAAGATTTCACGCCAGATCTTGGTGTACTCTGCTGCTGTCTGGTAGCGTGTAGCATGGTCTTCATATACACCATCACCTTTTAGCTCTTGCTCATCACCCCCTGTAACCAGATTCAGTAATACCCGCCCGTTTGAAAGACGGTCAAAAGTTGCTGCCATACGGGCTGCCAGAGCAGGGGTGGTTACGCCAGGGCGCAAAGCCACCAGAAATTTCAGGTTTTTAGTGGCATCAATCAGGCTGGCAGCTGTAATCCATGGGTCTTCACATGAGCGGCCGGTCGGAATCAGTACACCTTCATAACCCAGGTTATCTACAGCCACTGCAATCTGTTTCATATAAGCATGATCAACCTGGCGCCCACCTTTACTGGTGCCTAAATAGCGGCTATCACCATGAGTCGGAATAAACCAAAAAATTTTCATCTCAGTATCCTTATCTGTCTAAATCAGTTTTTAGGTGTAGGGACCCAGACCACTTGGCTGACCTGGATTGATTTTGGAATTAATTTGACCTGTTGAAAGAGATCAGCAATTTCTTGTTGTGCCTGTACGACTTCAGGTTTAAGGCTATAAATAGGAGAGGGTTTGAGCCGTTTATCTATAACCCGTTGGGCAATATTCTGTTTAAGGCCGGTACTTTGCTGATAAATCTTTAATGCCTGTTGCTGGTGTTGAAGTACCCATTGATCGGCAGTATTTAAACTTTGTAGGATCTTTTCAGTTGCACCGGGATGCTGCTCAATAAATTGTGGGTTAGCGATATAAAATGAATAAGTCCATGCAAAGGCTTGGCCGTCAATTAATACCTTGGCTTTGGCATCCAGCTCTGCTGCACTTAAGTACGGTTCCCAGATCGACCAAGCATCAATTGACTGTTTATCGAAAGCTGCCCGTGCATCTGCCGGAGGGAGCCAGATGGGCTGAATGTCCTGCCAGCTTAAACCAGCCTTTTGTAAAACTTTAGCCAAAAGCTCATGAGCACTTGAACCTTTCTGTACCGCTATCCGTTTACCTTTTAAATCGGCAAGTGTACGAATTGAACTGTCTGCAGGTATTAATAATGCCTGTGCATTCTGGGGAACCACTTCATAGCCAATGTATTTCAGATCTTTCCCGGCCGCTTGTGCGAAAACAGGAGGAGTATTACCTACTGCACCAAAATCAATTGCGCCAACTGCCAGTGCTTCCAGCATTTGTGGGCCAGCTGGAAACTCTTTCCACGCCACCTGAACGCCGGGAAACTGCTGTTCAAATAGCTGTTGCTGGCGAGCGACTAACAGATTCAGTGAGGATTTCTGGTATCCGATTGCCAGGGTTTTGAGTTTGTTTTCTTGAACAGACTGTTGTCCCGGCGCAGTATCAGAACTGGTTTTCTGGCAGCCACTCAGGCCTAAGGCTATAAAACTGCTAATTAAAAAAACTTTGAGTGAATACATCTGGCATCCTTCTTATTGTTATGGTGTTTGCTTTAAAATCGCAGCCTGAATATCAAGTTTGACAGGTATTAATTTCTGGGCATAAAAGGCATCAGCCACTTTCTGCTGCGCATGAGAGACTTCCTGGCTAACTGGTCTTACCCCAAAGCCCATACGTGAAATAGAGGTTTTTAAAATATTATGTTCCAGTCCGGTTGGTTGTTCTAACAGACTGGCTGCCTCGTCCTGATGCTGGGCAACCCATTGGGTCGTAGTGTTTAATTCTTGAATAATAGTCTGAATGACTTTTGGGTTGCTTTCTGCAAATTTACGGTCGGCCAGATAGAATTGCAGGTTATTGACCAGGCCCTGACCATCCTTTAAAACCCAGGCACCAAGTTGCTGTTCTGCTGCGGCCAGGAAGGGGTCCCAGATTACCCAGGCATCGACAGAACCACGTTCAAATGCAGCACGAGCATCTGCCGGTGGCAGATAGACCACCTGAATATCTTCAAGCTTTAAACCATTCGCCTCTAAAATATTCAGCAGTAAATAATGAACATTAGAACCTTTATTCAGTGCAATCCGTTTGCCTTTTAAATCAGCAACAGACTCTATGGGAGAATTCTTCTGGACTACTAACGCTTCCCCATGAGGCGCGCCCGGCTGATTTGCTACATAGACAATATTTGAATTGGCTGCCTGAGCAAAAATGGGAGGAGCTTCACCCGCTTCTCCAAAAGCGACACTTCCGACATTCAAACCTTCAAGGAGCTGTGGACCTGCAGGAAATTCAACCCAACGAATCTTTATACCTTGTGATTTGAGAGCATTTTCCAGACTACCTTGGACCTTTAGAATCGGTAAAATGCCATATTTTTGAAAACCGATATTCAAGACCTGAGTCTGAGGGTCAGATTTGGAACAGCCACCTAGAAACAGGGCAGTTGCCAGACTGCTCAATAAGATGGCAGAACGGGCCCAAGAAATTTGCTGGCTGTTCATGGAAAAGTGCTCCTAGCAGTGAAATTTAACAATCACATACAGCCTAAGATGCCCGGTAATGCTAAAAAAATAAGCTTTTATCGTTTAGTCATGAAAAAAAAAGCTAAAATATAAAACTGCTTAACTTATGAGTATTTATGATTTAAAAATTAATATTATTTTTTAATTAAATAACTGAATATTATTAATAATTTTTTATTGAGCTAAAGAAGAGCCAGAAGTAATAAGTAAAAACCTCGAAAGTTCTACTTTTTATTTCTGGTTCAAAGATATATTTATTAAAAATAAAGCTAAATATAAAGGCCGGTTCTATAACTGTTTTTTAAATACCAGTGAATTTCGCTGATAGTTATAAAGTGCCTGCCGGGTATTAGGTAAATCATCAACAGAAGCTGGCATGAAACCATGTTCTAGGAACCAGTGCGCTGTACGGGTGGTCAGTACAAACAGCTGCTTGATTCCATTCTCTTGTGCCTTTTTTTCAAGAAAATTTAAAATCTGGCTGCCTCGATTCGATTTGCGGTATGCCGGATGTACCGCTACACAGGCAATTTCTGCCGAAGGTATTTCATTCTTCAAAGTTGGAATCGGGTAAAGTGCCGCACAGGCGAGAATCGTACCGTCACGCTCAATGACAGCAAACTGGTTGATTTCAGTTTCCAGCCGTTCACGTGAACGGTAAACCAGTATCCCTTCTTGTTCGAGGGGGCGTAATAGTTTGATCAGTCCGCCTACATCCTGAATTCTGGCAGTGCGGACTTCTTCATAATGTGCATCGGTGATCATGGTGCCAATCCCATCACGGGTAAATAGTTCTTCAATCAGCGCACCGTCATACGTATAAGAGATCAGATGAACACGATTGACGCCTTCTAGGGAAGCATCGCGTGCCGCACGTAAATATAAAGCCTGGGTTGGATCTGCCTGTTCATGCTGTTCTATATAAGGGTCCAGCTGCTGAGGTGTTAATTCACGCAATAATTGCTGTTTGGAATTTAATAGACCTTGCTGCTGGCCCAGAAAAATCAGTTTATCGGCTTTTAGGGCAACAGCTGTTTTGGTTGCGACTTCTTCTGCCAGCAGATTAAAGACTTCGCCTGTAGTGGAGTAACCAGTCGGTCCGAGCAGTACAATACTGTTATGCTCAAGATGCTGATGAATACTGGTACTGTCTATGGAGCGGACCTCACCGGTTAACTGAAAATCGATACCATCATGAATACCATAAGGTTTAGCAGTGACAAAATTACCAGAGACTACATGGATAGCTGCGCCGTACATAGGTGAGTTCGCTAACCCGGTAGAAAGTAAGGCTTCAATTTGCAGACGGATTGAGCCTACAGCACTCATGACACAGCCAAGAGACTCACGTGTAGTAATCCGGCGGTTCTTATGAAATGGTGCACTCAGCTGAAACTGTTCCAGATTCCGGTTAATCTGCGGACGGGCACCGTGAACCAGAACCAGACGAATTCCCAAGGAGTTGAGCAGGGCAATATCGTGAATAATATGCTGGAAATTATCATGGCAGACCGCCTCACCTCCAAACATGATGACAAAGGTCTTATTACGATGCGCATTAATATAGGGAGCAGAATGCCGGAACCAGCGTACATTGAGTTGTTCAGTAGTATTCGCGGTTTCCACAGAATTCATAATATGCCTGATCCAGTTGCTTATTCAGTCTGCTGATTCTAATCAAAAAACAGCAGGCAGGTATATAAAAAGCAAAAAAACACCCGGGTCAGTGCCCGGGTGAATATGTATCGATGTAGGACTGAATTAGCCCAGAATCCGTATGATACGGTTGTTACGTTCATTGACCAGCACATAGTCACCATTAATTTTATACCACTGCTGATAACGGGCAGGCTTATTCAGGTGACGGCTATCACGGTAGTCAACCTTGTAACGGTTGTTATCATACTGACGAGGCAGCACCTGACCACTGCGCCATTCACGACTTGGATTTACTCGTGAAGATGAACGGCGATCATCCCAGCGGCGGTCATCATAACGACGATCGTCATGGCTCCAGTGTGGGGTATTAGGGCGGTCATAACGCTGATCATAATGCTGTGGTGCGGCCATAGCACTGGTAGTAATCAGCGCGCTCAAAGATAAAGCGATACCTGTAAGTAATGTTTTCATGTTTTTATCCTGCGTTGCAAGCTCATCAATTTATAACGCTACTTTAGGCAACAATTAGATATAAAGCATGAAAGCCGTTTTATTGAATTGTGAAATTAATGAAGGAATTGAGAAGGAAATTAGAAATTAACTCGACAGAAATAGCCAGTTAGCCCTATGTAAAAAGGCCTAAATTGTATTTAGGCCTTTTTATTCTGGATGAACGGAATAATGAAGGATATCTATCAGTCCATAATCCTGATAATACTATGTTTATCTGAGTCGACTAACAGATAATCATTATTGACCTTGTACCATTGCTGATTACGCGAAGGTTTCGGCAGGTCATGATTTTCATATTCAACCTTATAGCCGTTGCCTCGGTAATGTTGCGGCATAATATAACCGGTTTGCCATTTGTGCTGTTTCAGACGACTGACTCCACGTTCTTCACGCATACGACGCTGTTCACGGACAGAATCTTCGTCCTGCTGGAACATCTTGCCATGTGGCCCGCCACGTCGGTCCGAATGGTCCTGATTTTTATGAGGAGGTGCTGCAAAAGCTACACTTGCCATGAAGGTAGAGAAAGATAATGCCAGCACAGCCATAATCTTTTTCATGTTTAATCCTCAAATTCATACTTAAAATTTCTTTACCCATCTACTGTACGAAAAAAAAACAGAGAAACTGTGAAGATAATTCAACTAATTATTTAAAATTGCAGAGACAATGCGTACTTAATATAAAACAAATTAAGTATTCTCCATACTATTATTATTTATATGTATCGGTAAATTTCTGCTTTAAATATTTAAGCTTATTTCTGCTTTTGCTCATTCTTGGCATAGAGCAAGATATGATCTCGTCTATGCCTGTAACCTATTTTGCAATAGCAGTATTTTAACTTGGTATAGCCTGTTTTTATTTAAGCCAAACAGTGATTCAAAAATAAAATCCGAGACTAATCCTGAGCATCGATACTCTGCCCATTCATATGACGGCTGTCTTCACCCATCAGGTATAAATAAGCCGGCATAATTGTTTCTGGTGTCGCTAGCACTTTTGGGTCTTCATCTGGAAAAGCCTTAGCCCGCATGGCTGTTCGGGTGGCGCCCGGATTAATGCAGTTAAAGCGTATATTCGGATGCTGGTTTTCTACAGCAAACAGTTTGCTTACCGCTTCAATAGCAATTTTAGAAACAGAATATGCACCCCAACGCTCACGAACTTCCCGGCCTACACCTGAACTGGCAAAAACTACTGAAGCATGTTCAGATTTTTGCAGTAGAGGCAATAGGGCCTGCGTTAGTACAAAGGGTGCTCGCAGATTTACCGCCATCACGTCATCCCAGACTTCAGCTGGATAATGGGCCAGTTCGATACGCTCACCCAAGATACCGGCATTATGCAAAATTCCATCTAGACGTCCGAACTGTTTATCCAGAATATTGACCAGATGTTCATAATCCTGTGCAGAAGCACTGGACAGTTGTAAAGGCAAAATGGCAGGTTGAGGTGCCCCCAATGCTTCAATTTCATCATAGATGACTTCAAGCTTGTTCAGGGTACGGCCATGCAAAACAACTGTAGCACCATGCAGGGCATAACTTAAGGCAGCAGCGCGGCCAATACCGTCACCTGCACCCGTGATCAGAATAACCTGATTTTTCAGTAAGTCTGGACGAGGTTGATATTGTGAGTATTTCATAGGCAAACCTCCTCATTATTATGATATGTCTAAAGTACTACGGGTTTTTCTGATTCCAGTTTCAGCAGTTGGCATACCTTCTGCCGCAGTTCGGAAATATCATTCACTATACAATCTGCCTGCCAGGCCGTTAAGTTATCTTTGTGGCTTAACGGTAAATAGCCGTAAGCAGCCAAGATGGTATACATTCTTGCATTACGACCGGCTTCAATATCACGCGGATGATCCCCGACATAAATAATCTGCTCTGCCGGAAGATTGATTTGTCTAGCAGCCAGGTACATCGGTTCCGGATCAGGTTTGGTTCTGGTGACATCCTCAGGGCAGACCAGTACTGCACAGCGTTCTGTTAAGTTCAGGGCAGCAAGTAAAGCCTCGCTTAAGCCACGGGGCTTATTAGTCACAATTCCCCAAGGAATACCTCGAGCTTCCAGTTCATCAAGTAAATAGTACATGCCTTCGAACAGGTCTGTCTCAACCGCAATATCTGCTCCATATAGGTCCAGAAAACGCTGACGGTGTACCAGAAATACCGGATCATCGACCTCAAGATGCGGATAGACCAGTTTGACCATGGCTCGCGCACCTTCAGACACCTGGGTGCGGATCAGGTCTGCTGCTACCACCTCACAGTTTTCGGCACGGCACATATTCTGAATAATACGGATAAAGTCAGCTGCGGTGTCAATCAAGGTACCATCAAGGTCAAACAGGACAGCTTTCATTCTGTGACTTCCTTAACAGTATGTATCATATAGTTGACATCTACATTCGGTGCCAGCCAGTAATGTTTGGTCAGCGGGTTGTAATGTAAACCAGTCATCTGTTTAAGCTCTAGCCCGGCAGCCCGGATGTCATGGGCTAGCTCGGATGGGCGTATAAACTTGTGATAATCATGAGTACCTTTAGGCAGCATCCGGAGAAGGTATTCGGCACCAATAATAGCGAACAGATAAGATTTCGGATTACGGTTAATGGTAGAAAAGAACACATGGCCGCCCGGTTTTACCAGAGTCTGACAGGCTTTAATAATAGAAGCCGGATCTGGTACATGTTCCAGCATTTCCATACAGGTCACAATATCATACTGGCCCGCTTGTTCTTCAGCCAGCTGTTCTACCGGAATTTGGCGGTACTCAATATTCTGCACATTTTCCTGCTGGGCATGCAGGCGGCCAACTGCTAAAGGCGCTTCACCCATATCTACACCCAGCACTTCAGCCGCACCGCGACGTGCCATACTTTCGGTCAAAATGCCACCACCACAACCTACGTCCAGTACCTTTTTACCGGCCAGGCCACCACTGAGCTCATCTACCCAGTTCAAGCGCAAGGGATTGATCTGATGTAAGGGACGGAACTCAGAATGCTGATCCCACCATTTGGCTGCAAGTGCTTCGAATTTAGCAATTTCTTGTGGATCAACATTCAGTTGCGACATGACAGTCACCTCATTATCCGGTTAATGATCAGGAATAAAATATTCAGACTTAGTGTAGCGTTAATTCCAGAAAAAGCGATAAAAGCTGTAAAAAAGTTCACAGAAGGAAAACGATTCTGGCATATTTAATTTATAGTGAGCTCATAAACTCGGCATAACAATTCAGAGGAATCTCAGCGTCAATGAAAAAGTTTATTTTAGGTAGTTTGTGTACTGCTGTAATGGCATTTTCAGGTAGTGCCATGGCAGCCAATTTCGTAGCAGGCAAGGATTATACCGTAGTGGCCAATCCTGTTAAGGTTGAAGTACCGGGCAAGATCGAAGTCCGTGAGTTTTTCTGGTATGGCTGTCCGCACTGTTTTAAGCTTGAACCGCATATGCAGGCCTGGCTTAAAAAGATACCTAAAGACGTACGCTTTGTACGTACTCCGGCTGCCATGAATAAACTCTGGGAACAGGGTGCACGTGGCTATTATGTGTCTGAGGCACTCGGTGTACGCCAAAAAACCCATCTGCCATTATTCCATGCAATTCATGTCAACAACCAGCAGATTTTTGACCAGGCTGCTCAGGCAAAATTCTTTACCAAGTACGGTATACCAGAGAGTAAATTCAACAGCATGTTTAACTCTTTCTCGATTACCGGAAAAGTGGCGCAATCTAACCGTCTGGCGCAGCAATACCAGTTAACTGGTGTACCCGCTGTAGTTGTAAATGGTAAATATATTATTCAGGGTGAAGACGCTAAAGTTACCCAGGTACTTGATTTCCTGATTAATAAAGAGCGTAAAGCCAAATAGTCTATAGTTATTTAAGCCGTTTTCTGTCAGGGCAGGAAACGGCTTTTTTATAGATAGTATTTAAACTGAACTTAAAGTAATTCGCTGTCCAGCTCGAATGCATCCAGATTAATCGGTTGGCTTGGTAAAGAAAGTGCCTGATTGATATAAAGCTGAATCAATTTTTTACGTGAACCGATAGAACGCTGATAGTAGCTAGAATTAAGTAACAGGGCTGCACCATAAGTCAGGGACCAGATATAAGACAGATAGTCACGGATCGACATATCATAATTTAATGATTTTAAATATTGTTCCGTGACTTCACGAATGGCCAGAATCCGTTCCTGCCGTACCTGATACAGCTCTTCAAAGAGTGTATTCAGACCGGATGCTGTCATAGTCAGATGCTCTTCAAGCTGGTGCAGTAAAATGGTACGGCCAGGCGCAAGCAGGTGATGCAGCATATAGGCAGGTGCATATTCTCTAAAGTTACGATAAGGTGCACGGGAAATTTCCAGCAGTTGTCTTTCATTCTGGATCACCAGTTCCAGTAATAGCTCATTTTTACTTTTAAAATGCTTGTACAGTGTACCTTTGGCAATATCCAGCTCTGCAACCAGTTCATCCAGTGTAATTTCCTGATTATTTTCCAGTAGTAGCTTCTCTGCTGCCTGAAGAATGCGTTCTTTACGTAATAAAAATTGTTTATGGCGCTCTGGATTCATGCCTGTTTTCCGTTCCTTGCCGATGGCTATACTGTAGCAGTACTTACCTTACTGTAAAATTAAACTATTTGTTGAGATAACAGAAAGCCAAAAGCCGGGTGATAGCAATTTTTGTGTTAAAAATTGGTACTTAGCACTATGTCCAGTTAGATACGCCACGGAACATAAATCGTAATTCGGTCGCAGCCTGCTGCATAAACTGTTCCTGCTGTTCCTTCAAGGCCAGTCCACTATTCTGGCGTGACAGACTGATCCAGGTCATGGCCCAGGTAAAAGAGAGATTGGTAAGAATAGTAGAAAGTACCTTAAGGTCATTTTCATCCTGAATATGCTTGAGGCTTTCAATCCGGCGCAGGTCATTAACCAGATCATCAATTAGAAATTCAATTTCACGGCCAATCGCCTGGCGAACGACCTTGGAACCGCCCCAACGTTCAGAAATCATAAAAATCCAGGGTTCAGGATTCTGGTCAACTGCCTGAAAAAAGAGTTGTAAGGTATTCTGTGATTTACTGCCGAGCTGTGACAGATAAGCCAGACCCAGCTGATGTAACACTGTTTTTAAATGCAGCGCGACCTGATCAAGCAGTTCCTGACCTAAATGGTCCATATCCTGAAAATGCCGATAGAAGGCAGTTGGCACTAAACCAACCTCACGTGCAACTTCACGCAGGCTGATACTGCTAAATGAACGACCAGAAGTACTCAGGCGCAATGCCGCATCCAGTAAGGCCTGACGACTCTGCTGCTTTCGTTCATCACGTATCGACATCATGCTAACCCAAAATTACTTTGTGCAAGAGTCTAGCAAAAAATAGCTACTTTTAAACGACGAATATCAGTGTACAGGTGTTGACTGAATAATGGAAAAGCGTATAGTGAACAATTGTACACTTAAAGAACGTTTGTTCACTCACTAAATAGCTAGCATAAAGAGGAACACCGATGACCGCACAAATGCAATACAAGCCACAATGGATACGTGAAGATTTTGTAGACTTTCTTCTGGAAAAGGTTGACCCGATGTTGGCCTTAAAACGGATCAAGGCACAAGTCATTAGTGTCTATCCTCTGGCAGCCGACATGTACCGGATTAAACTGAGACCCAGCCACCGGTTTAATACACAACAGTATCGTGCCGGGCAGTCGGTTCTGGTCACAGTTGTAGTAGAAGGTGTACGTTTACAGCGTAGTTATTCGATTATCGCTATAGATGCTGGTACGCTGATATTAGGGGTTAAGGTGCAGGGCCGGGTTTCCCGGGCCATGTCACAGCTGAAAAAAGGCGAGGTAATTGAAATATCGCAGCCACAGGGGGAGTTCTGTCTGCATGCTGGTCAGGAGCCTGCTTTACTGATTGCTTCCGGAAGCGGAATTACAGCTATTTATGCTCTGTTACAGCAAGCCATGACACAAAAGGTTAGACAGATCGATCTGCTGTATTTTAGCCGTGATACTGTCCTGCATAATGAAATCCAGCAATTAGCAGAGGCCTATCCGCAGCTCAACTATCATTTTGTCAATACTACCCAGCAGAAACAGCATCTGGACCTGGCTTTACTCAAAGCTATTGTGCCACATTTTGCCCATACTCACAGCTATGCCTGTGGTACGCCAGGCATGATGCAGGCGGTACAGTATATTTATCATGGGGCACAGGCAGAGGACTGGTTACATCAGGAATATTTCCAGCCAGTCATGGATGAGACCCTAGAAGCCCAGCCAGTCAGGTTCATACGTTCACAGCAGGCATTTGAGGCCAAAGGTAATCTGCTAGACAGTGCAGAACAGGCCGGTTTAAGACCTGCGCACGGTTGCCGTATGGGAATCTGTAATACCTGCACCTGTACCAAGATCAGTGGCTCAACCAGAAATCTGCTGACCGGTGAAATTGATCATGGTAACAACGTTCAGATTAAGCTTTGTATCAGCCAGGCAGTCAGTCCGCTTGAGATTAATCTCTAGAGTCAAAAAATTAAAAATATTGGAGAGCACCCATGAACATGTCCATACAGTATCCACTAAATTCTAAATCCTGCCATTTAACACCTGAAGAAATCCAGCAGTTTGGTGAAAAAGTAGACGCAATCCGCCGTGAAGTTATGGATAGTCTTGGCGAAAAGGATGCGGCGTATATCTATAAAATCCGCAACTTCGTCCGTTATAGTGAAATTGCTTCACGTGGCATGCTGATGTTTGCCGGCTGGATCCCACCAGTCTGGCTGGCTGGAACCACCTTGCTGGGTATTTCTAAAATTGTTGAAAATATGGAACTGGGTCATAACGTGATGCATGGCCAGTTTGACTGGCTGAATGACCCGAGCCTGAATGGGGCAAATTATGACTGGGACACTATCTCGACGGGAGATGACTGGAAATATACCCATAATTATGTGCACCATACCTATACCAATATTGTCGGCAAAGATCATGATGTCGGTTATGGATTGCTTCGGGTCAGTGAATCACAGAAATGGGAGCCGCGCTTTCTATTTAATATTCCACTGGCAATCCAACTTATGGTGTTTTTTGAGTGGTATGTGGGTGTACAGAACCTGCATCTGGAAGATGTACTGGTCTATAAAACCAAAACCTGGAAACAGGTCTGGCAAGATGCAGCAAAACTGCGCCTGAAAGTCCGCCGTCAAGTACTTAAAGACTATATCTTTTTTCCATTAATCGCCGGACCGAATGCCTTACCAGTTTTTGCCGGAAATGCGGTGGCCAATATAATTCGGAGCCTGTGGGCCTCCGCGGTAATTTTTAACGGCCATTTTACTGAAGATGCTGAAACCTTTGAGCCAGACAATACTGAAAATGAAAGCCGGGCAGAGTGGTATTTATGCCAGATTCGTGGTTCAAGTAATTTCAGTGGCACGGAAGGGCTGCATATTCTGAGCGGTAACCTGAGTCACCAGATTGAACACCACCTGTTTCCGGATATGCCGGCTAACCGATATGCCGAGGTGGCGCCTAAAATTAAGGCTCTGTGTGCAGAATATGGCATTCACTATAATGAAGCGAGTTTTATACAGCAGTTTGCGAGCGTATGGGTCCGGCTGGCGAAATGCTCTTTACCGGAAGGTAGTGTGCAAAAGGTCAAGTCAGGCCGCTGGAAGGAAGCATTTATCTTACTGAAGAACCGCTTTTTGAATGAGCACAATTTGTAGCTGCACGGGAAAGAGATGCATCTGCTATAATAGCGCGCAATCAATTTTGAGCCAGCTATAGGATGGATTATGCGTATTGACCAGCGTGCCCTAAACCAATTACGTGATGTCAAAATCACCCGCAACTACACACGTTATGCCGAAGGCTCAGTATTGGTTGAGTTTGGTCATACCAAAGTATTGTGTACAGCCAGTATCGATAATTCTGTACCTCGCTTTTTAAAAGGTCAGGGTCAGGGCTGGGTAACTGCTGAATACGGCATGTTACCGCGCTCCACCCATACTCGCAGTGACCGTGAAGCGGCACGCGGCAAGCAGAGTGGCCGTACCCAGGAAATCCAGCGCCTGATTGGCCGTAGCCTGCGTGCAATGGTCGATCTGAAAAAACTGGGAGAAAATACTATTACTATCGACTGTGACGTGATCCAGGCTGATGGTGGTACCCGTACAGCAGCCATTACTGGAGCAGCTGTTGCACTGGTAGATGCCATGAATGTGTTGCTTGAGCGCAAAAAAATCAAACATGATCCCTTAAAAGGGCTAGTTGCGGCTATTTCTGTCGGCATGTATCAGGATGAGGTGTTACTGGACCTGTGTTATGAAGAAGATTCAAACTGCCAGACTGACCTGAATGTGGTAATGACTCAGGCAGGTGAATTTATTGAGATTCAGGGGACTGCAGAAGATAAGCCATTTACCCGTGCCCAATGCAATGCCATGCTGGAGCTGGCAGAACAGGGAATTAGCGAGCTGATCAAGAAACAGCAGGAAGCGCTGGGCTGGTAAGCTGCATGTTCTATTCAAAACGCATCTTCGGATGCGTTTTTTATTTCATGGAAACGACATCAAAATATAACGTAAACGTCATCGGTTTTCAGTATTTCTAGTCCTTACTTCTTTATTGGGTAATGGACAATGCATAAATTATTTTTAGTTTTAATTATAACCGGCAGCCTGCTGCTCAGTGCCTGTAATGAAGATGAGGCCGGCTCTGGCACATTAGTGCCTTCTCCCTCTGGATGCAAAATGCACTGTGCCCCTTAATCTCTGGACAAACAGCAGGACTTAAAATGGACCGTCGTGAATTCTTATTAACCACCAGTAAAACCTTGTTTGGTACTGCCGCTCTGGCCAGTTTTCCGCTCAGTATTCAAAAAGCTCTGGCAATCGATGCCAAAGTAGACACAGGTACGCTGCAGGACGTCAAACATGTAGTTATCCTGACGCAGGAAAACCGCTCCTTTGACAATTATTTTGGTACTTTAAAAGGAGTCCGTGGTTTCGGGGACCGTTTTACCATTCCCTTGAAAGAGGGCCGTTCAGTCTGGGAGCAGTATGATGCCCAACAGAACAAAATTCTGCCTTATCATCTGGACAGTACGAAAGGTAATGCCCAGCGGGTCAGTGGTACACCACATTCCTGGTCAGATGGACAAGCAGCCTGGGACCATGGCCGTATGGGAGACTGGGTCAAGCATAAGCAGCCACAATCCATGGGGTATTATAAAAAACAGGAACTAGAATATCAGTTTGCCTTGGCAGATGCTTTTACCATCTGTGATGCCTATCACTGTGCCATGCATGCAGGAACCAATCCGAACCGCAAATTTATCTGGACTGGTACCAATGGCCCAACTGGAGCAGGCGTAGCCAGCGTGGTAAATGAATTTGATGGACTGGGGCCTTCAAGTGAAGGCTATGAATGGAGTACATATCCTGAACGTCTACAGCAGGCGGGCGTCAGCTGGAAGGTCTACCAGAACATGCCAGACAACTTTACAGATAATCCGTTAGCCGGTTTTAAACAGTATCGCCGCGCCAATGAGCAGTCTGGTCAGCCCGTCAGTCACAGTGACCTGAAAAGTCCGGCATACGATGCCAGAATTGATGCCAATCAGCCACTTTATAAAGGTATTGCCAATACCATGCCAGATGGAGGGTTTCTCGGCAGTTTTAAAGAAGATATCCAGCAGGGTCAGTTACCACAGGTGAGCTGGATAGTAGCGCCCGCAACTTATAGTGAACATCCGGGGCCTTCCAGCCCGGTACAAGGTGCGTGGTATATCCAGGAAGTTTTAAATGCCCTCACAGAAAATCCGCACATCTGGAGCCAGACCGTATTATTGGTTAATTTTGATGAAAATGATGGCTTCTTTGACCATATACCATCGCCGAGTGCGCCCTCAAAAGATCAGACTGGCCAGTTACACGGCAAAACAACCTTAACCGAGCAGCAGCTTTCTTATGAATATTTCAATCACCCTGCGGTGGCAGGTTCCAAATCACAACCCAAGCCGGATGGCCGGGTATATGGTCCAGGCGTACGTGTGCCATTGTATATCCTTTCACCTTGGAGCCGTGGTGGCTGGGTAAACTCACAGGTTTTTGACCATACCTCTATTTTACGTTTTCTGGAACAGCGCTTTGGAATACAGGAACCCAATATCAGCCCTTACCGCCGCGCAGTCTGTGGTGACTTGACCTCCGCCTTTAATTTTAAAACTCCTAACCTGGACATTCTACCTGAGCTGCCTGGGCAAAAATCCAGACAGGAAGCAGATGCAATCCGTCTAAGGCAGGCCTTGTTGCCACAGCTGACTGTACCGAAAAACCAGAACATGCCACTACAGCAGACTGGTATACGCCTGTCACGTGCCTTACCCTATATTTTGCACTGTAGCGCCAAGGTCGAACTGGCCCGACAGCAGGTTCAGCTAATTTTTTCCAATACCGGCGAGCAGGCAGCAGTTTTTCATGTTTATGACAAGCTTGATCTGGAAGCTATTCCGCGACGTTATATGGTAGAAGCAGGGAAACAGCTAGACGATATCTGGTCTGTACATGACGGCAGATATGACTTGTGGGTGCTGGGACCAAATGGTTTTCACCGGAGTTTTCAGGGGAATCTTCACAGCAAACTTTATAGTGAAAGTCTGCCTGAAATTCGGATATGTGTAGAAGAGTGTGAACCAAAAATATATCTAAAACTCAGAAGTGACGGTCAAAAAACAGCAAAGCTGGTGATTCAGGCCAATGCCTATTTAAACAAGTCCTGGCACATAGAAACCCGCACGGCGGAAACCGAGCTGTTACTGGATATGAGTGAATGGTACGGCTGGTATGATTTTACAGTCAGTCTAGAAAATGAGCCCGAATTCAAACGCCGCTTTGCCGGACGGATTGAAACAGGAAAAGATTCTTACTCTGATCCATTTATGGGCTATTCGGTTTAATCTTAACTGGCTGGCTATAATGTTTATTTAAACCGGTTATAGCCAGTACTTTTCCTGCTTTGAGCACACACTTCTTTTTTAGCTCTAACCAGAGGAGCTCAAAAGAACAGATGATATAAAAGAGCATCTAAAGAGTCTAAAATAAAAAGTATAATCTATTGAAATTTATAATTTTAACCCCACATACGATATAAATTAGCCTTCTTGAATCAAGGCGATGCAGCAATTTATTCAACCCTACAAAATATAACCAATAAAATACATAGAAAGGCTTAAACCTGCGTCGCAGTCCATCTGAATAAGTTAATGTATTTTATACCTTTTCATTATGACCTAACCTATAAGGAACTATACTTTTGCTGAAACTGTTTATTATTTTAATTTCTTTTATTACATTCGCATTAATGGCCTGTGATCCACGCTCCCAAGAAAAAAATACGGCTGAATCAGCCTGGCAGACAGCCGAAACTGCCGACCAGAGTGAGGAAACTGTTAATTAATGGCTGTATTAGCCATTAAAACGCATCGATAAATCAACAGCTTTTATATCTTTGGTCAGGGCACCCATCGAAATATAATCTACGCCTGTCGAGGCAACTTTTCGCAGATTTTCCAGTGTGATATTACCTGAAGCTTCCAGTTTGCAGCGTCCCGCTACATGTTGAACCGCATCCTGCATTTGCTGAGTGCTAAAATTATCCAGCATGACAATATCTGCACCAGCGTTTAAGGCCTGATTAAGTTCATCCCAGGTTTCAACTTCAACTTCAACTGGTTTACCAGGTGCAATGTCATGGGCTTTAGCAATAGCTTGGGCAATACCGCCAGCTGCCATAATATGATTTTCCTTAATCAGGAAAGCATCAAACAGACCCAAACGGTGATTTTGTCCACCACCCACTGCAACTGCATATTTCTGGGCAATACGTAGCCCAGGCAGAGTCTTGCGGGTATCAAGAAGCTTGGTATTCAGCCCGTTAAGTCGCTGAACATAGTCGGCTACTTTGGTTGCAACAGCTGATAAAGTCTGAATAAAGTTTAGGGCAGGGCGTTCCACAGTGAGCAGACTGCGTGCAGAGCCAGCCAGTTTTAGAAAAGCCTCATTCGCCTGTACCCGGTCACCATCATTTTTTAGCCAGATTACCTCTACCTGAGGATCATAAGTCTGAATCAGGCTATTCACCCAAGGCTGTCCTGCCAGTATCATATCTTCCCGACTGATAATGGTTGCAGTTGCCTGTTCATCTTCAGGCGTCAATAAAGCCGTGATGTCACCCGTACCGATATCTTCTTGCAGGGCCTGCTGGATATTGATCTGAATCGACTGTTCAAGCAAAGAGGCAGGAATGCTCATATAATTTCCGTATCGTGATGTACCCATAAAAATTGTGCGATATATTAGCATTGTCCCACTGGAAAGAGACAGTTTTTCATCCTGTTTTTCAGCGTCCAGATCACTGGTTCAGGCACACCTACAGATTTTCTAAACGGATAAATTTATGCATACAGCTCCCACATTTCAGGTAATTAACGGAAAATTAATAGGGGCCAGACAGATCAGCTCTCCCAATTTTAACCAGCGTCCTGAGCCATGTGAAATCCAGCTGATTGTCGTGCATAACATTAGCCTGCCACCGTCACAATTTGGAGGGGGCTATATTGAACAGTTTTTTCAGAACCAGCTTGACTGGAATGCGCATCCTTATTTCCAGACCATTCGCGGTATGCAGGTTTCAACCCATCTTTTGATCCTGCGTAGCGGTGAAGTCCTGCAGTTCGTCAATTTCAATGATCGTGCTTGGCACGCGGGTCGCTCCAGCTATCTGGGCAGGGTAGAGTGTAATGATTATTCTATCGGGGTTGAACTTGAGGGCAGTGATGATACTGAGTTTTGCGAGATTCAATATCAGGTGCTGGCTGAAGTGACGATTGTCTTGCAACAGGCTTACCCTAAAATTGGCCAGCATATTGCCGGCCACAGCGATATTGCGCCGGAACGAAAAACCGATCCAGGACCCCATTTTGACTGGGCACATTTCAGGGAATTATTAAAGCAGAAAAAGCAGTCATCTTATTGATGATTTTACAACGCAATTTTACTGCACTTTCATTACAATAACGTCTTTCTTTTTGGCTTGGGTGGATACATGGCGCTGTGGCGATCGACCTTTATTGTAAGTGCAATGACCATGCTGTCACGGGTACTGGGACTGGTACGTGATGTGGTCCTGCTTAATGTATTTGGTGCTGGCAAGGATTTCGATACCTTTGTGGTGGCCTTTCGTATCCCTAACTTTTTCAGGCGTCTGTTTGCTGAAGGTGCATTCTCGCAGGCCTTTATTCCGGTTTTAACTGAATACAAAACCAGTCGTACTCATGCTGAAGTCCAGATCCTGATTAGCCGGGTTTTTGGCTGCCTGCTGACGGTCATGACGCTATTAACCTTTATCGCGATGGTAGCAGCACCGGCTATTCTGTATATCTATGCACCAGGGTTTCATGATGATCCGGCCAAGTTTGATTTGGCAGTCGACATGTTCCGCCTGACTATTCCTTACCTGATGTTTATGTCACTGACGGCTTTTGCCAGCAGTATTTTGAACAGCTATGGTTCTTTTAGTACACCAGCTTTTTCACCCGTACTTCTTAATGTCGCGATGATTGCTGGGGCTTGGTGGCTGACGCCGTATATGGCTGAGCCAATCATGGCATTGGGCTGGGCTGTGGTCGTCGCTGGTATTTTACAACTGGCGATTCAGATACCGGAACTGTGGCGTAAAAAACTGCTGATTCCACCTAAAGTGGATTTCAAGCATGAAGGGGTAGAACGTATTCTTAAACTGATGCTGCCAGCACTGTTCGGGGTGTCAGTTACCCAGATTAACCTGTTACTGAACACCATCTGGGCCTCTTTTATGCAGGATGGTTCAGTCTCATGGCTGTATAGTGCCGAAAGGATGACTGAATTGCCACTGGGTCTAATTGGTGTTGCGATTGGTACGGTGATCCTGCCTTCACTTTCAGCCCGTCATGCCGAGCAGGATCAGACCAAATTCCGTGGCATGCTGGACTGGGCAGCCCGCGTAATCATGCTGGTTGGTATTCCAGCCAGTATTGCACTGTTTATGCTCTCTACACCGATCATTCAGGCATTATTTGAGCGTGGTGAGTTTACTTGGGAAGATACCCGAATGACAGCACTGGCACTGCAATGTATGAGTGCGGGAGTAATTGCCTTTATGCTGATTAAAGTCTTTGCACCCGGCTTCTATGCCCAGCAGGATACCAAGACTCCAGTTCGTGTTGGCCTGATTGCAGTTGCAACCAATGCTATATTGAATGTGGTCTTTATTGGATTTTTTAAACTGATCAACTGGCATGCAGAGCATATGGCGCTGGCATTGGCCTCTTCAGGTTCTGCACTTGCCAATGCCGGTCTGCTTTACTATTACCTGCATAAGCGTAATATTTTCCGCTTCGGTAGCCACTGGAAAAAACTGTTTATACAATTTGTGGTCGCCAACACTGTAATGGCAACTGCCTTATGGTTTGGCTTACAGTGGTATAACGGCGAGCTTTCACAGTGGTTGCGTGTGGCTGAAGTGGCAGGACTGTGTATAGTCGGAGTTCTAGCTTATGCTATTGGTTTGCTGGTCAGCGGTTTTCATCCTCGCCAGCTCAAGCATTAAGCCAGTTTTACTACGATATAAATAAAAAACCGCCTCTATATAGGCGGTTTTTTATAGAACAGAAATTAAGGTAAAATTTGCAAAAGCTCTACATCAAAAATTAAGGTACTATTCGGTGGAATAGCGTCACCGGAACCAATTTCGCCATAAGCCAGCTTGGCTGGAATAAAGAAACGGCTTTTACCGCCTTCTTTCATGGTCTGTAAACCCTCAGACCAACCTTCAATGACCTGGTTCAGCTGAAAATCTACCGGTTGGCTACGTGCAATTGAACTGTCAAACACGGTACCATCCAGTAAACGGCCTTCATAATGTACTTTGACCTGTGAGGTTGGCTTGGGAGTTTTTCCCTGCCCCGCTCGAATAATTTGATATTGCAGGCCAGATTTGGTGCTAATAATACCAGGCTTTTTCATATTTTCTGCTAAGAATACTGTACCGGCCTGCCCATTTTTGGCAGCCATCTTCTGAAATTCAATCAGCTGTTCAGCTTCCGCCTGCTTTTTATATTGAGTTAAGGCTCGGGCCATTTCCTCTTCAGTCAGACGGGCAGACTTGCCTTCAGAACCTTCTTTTAGACCCTGAATAAAAGCTTCCAGATTAAGGTCTTTCAAGGTATCTGCATTGGTACGACCCATGACATAGCCATAGCTATAACCCAGCTGGTCTTTTTGCGGACTTTTATTGGTCACAGGTAACGCCCAGACAGAGAAGCTGGCCGAGATTAAAATAGAAGCGAGCAGTGTTTTTTTCATAAAAAATCCTGAAGGGTGGAGGGCAGTCGGACCCTCCTGTGCATTATTATTGTACTTTAAGCAGCTCTACATCAAAAATCAGTGTGCTGTTTGGTGGAATCGTACCAGGTACGCCTTGTTCACCATAACCAAGTTTAGCAGGTATATATAAGGTAGCCTTACCGCCTTCTTTCAGTAATTGTAAGCCTTCTGTCCATCCCGGAATGACCTGGTTTAAAGGGAACTCGACTGGCTCGCCACGGTCATAAGAGCTGTCAAATACTTTTCCATCTGTCAGCTGGCCTTTATAGTGAACTGTCACACGGGAAGTAGCAGTAGGCTGCTTGCCTGTACCCTCTTTAATGATTTTATATTGCAACCCTGAAGCTGTAGTCTGTACACCAGCTTTTTTGGCATTTTCAGTCAAAAAACTGTTACTGTCAGATTCAGCTTTTTGAGCCTGTTCAAGCTGTTTTTTCTGCATATCTTGCTGGAACTGCACATACGCTGCCTGTAGCTCTTCTTCAGTATAAGCTGGCTTGGCACGGGCGTGTCCCTGACGGATACCAGTTACAAAACTGTCAACATCAAGTTCTGGTGGAGTTTGATGTGCAACTTCATAACCCAGCGCATAACTGATTTTCTGGATTGAAGAGGCATCTTTGCTAACATTACCGGTATGCGTCACAGGATGCTGGCTGGCATAGTAAACAGGGATCAGGGCAGCACCGCCGAGGATAACAGCAACAGCAATAGGTAAGGCTTTACTCATAAAGGGCGTTCCAGTTCATTTTATCTTTTAACATAGACCATGGGGTAATCAGGTCATCTAACTCTTTTAGCATAGAATATTTTGCAATCAAACAATATGTTTTTTCTGTGCATTAAAATCCTACTTTAAACTTGTATAACAATCTATCTGCTACCGTAAAATAAAAAGCCGGAATAAACTCCGGCTTTTAAATTATTTCAAAACTGATTTAATCATCTTTTTTTGCCTGATAAGCATAAGCATAGTTATAGCCATAACCATAACCTGCCGCAGTACGCTGAATATCGTTCAGTATAAAGCCATTAACTTTTACGCCTGCCTGCTCAAAGCGGTTCACTGTAATCTCCAGCTCTTTCATTTGTGTTTTAGCATGGCGCGCAATAATCAGGTTTACACCACTATATTGAGAAATAATAATTCCATCAGTCACGGCCAGTACCGGTGGAGTATCAATAATAATATGATCATACTGACTGGAAAGTTGCTCTAGCATTGTACCAAAAGTTGCAGAGCTTAATAACTCAGAAGGATTAGCTGGACTTTTCCCCCGACTCATCATATATAAATTCTTAATTTCAGTCTCATGAATTACATCAGATAGATTATTTTGCCCGTTTAGATATTCAGACAGTCCTGGCTGTGTATTTACATTAAAATACTTATGCAGATAGCCACGACGCATATCAGCATCAATGAGTAATACGCGTTTATCACTTTGGGCAAAAATTGCAGAAAGATTGGTTGAAATAAATGATTTCCCCACTTCCGGTGCAGGCCCTGCGATCATGATGATATTATTTTTGGCATTGGCCAAGGCAAAGTTGACGGCAGTACGCAAGCTGCGCAGGCTTTCAATGGCAATGTCATCACTATTCTTAACTGCGAGAATAGGAATATGTTTTTTCTTTTTAAGAAGCTTAATACGGCTCTCCTGTACAGGTGAGCGAGGAACAGTTGCGTAAACAGGTAAGTCTAATTCATTTTCAATTTGACTCGAATCTTTTACGCCTGAGCGCATCATATTACGTAGTAAGGCCAGTAAAGTACCTAAGAATGCACCTAAAAATAGTGCCAGGACCAGAATTTGAGCTTTCTTTGGCTTGATGGGAGCAATTGGTTCAACTGCTGTATCTACAATACGGACATTTCCGATTTCTCCTGCTTTGGCAACACGAAGCTGCTGGTAAGAGTTGAGCAGGGCGGTATAAAGCTGCTGGTTCACTTCTACTTCACGGAACAGCTGTAAATAACGGCGCTGCAATTCAGGCAGACGTTTTAAAGTCGTGTTCAGTTCACCAATTTTGTTGTTAATCGCAGCAAGCTGAGCATTGATTTCACGCATTAGTGGATGCTCAGAGGTGTATTTTGCCGCCATCTCTGCCTGTTTCTGCTGCAGCTCTATTTTTTGGGTTTCTAACGTAATGCTCTGAGTTAAATATAATTCAGATTCTTTAGTAACATCTACAGTATTGTACTGCTGGCGGAAACTGTTAAATTCACGCTCAGCTTTATCAAGTTGACGCTTCAAATCAGGTAGCTGTTCATCCAGAAATTTTAAGGTCTGAGCTGTTTCTGCTGAACGGCGTTCAATATTTTGCTGTTTATAAGAAGCAAGGATGGCATTCAGCACCTGAGTGATATGCTCTTTGTCTTGGCCCTGATAATTCAATCCTAAAATTCCAGTCATTTTTCCTTTTTCAGCAACTGAATAGCTGGCTGAAATTGTATTGATGGCAGCAGGCAAAGAGAGTTTGCGAATATTATAAGGCGCATTAAACTGGTCCTGACTAAAAATAGCCACTTTCCACATGCCATATTTAGAATTTAACTGGCTGGCTTTATTGAGGGGAGCTTCAAAGAGGACCTGTCCAGTACCCGCATCAGTTAAGCTAAAATTTTTCTCTGAAAAGTTTAATAATAGAGTTTTGTCCAGATAATAGGCCGGGATTTCAAACTGGCGGATATCAAAAGATTTATTGCCATCTTTAAACAGTATAGAATTTTCAGAATACTGAGTCTGATAATCGGGTTTATGAAGTAAACGCTGTAGAAAGCTGTCTTCAGTACTGCTGACCTGAATATCAAGATTTAAATTATGAATGACAGAACCTAGAATTAGCCTTGATTTCAAGATTTCAATTTCAGCCTGTGCTGGTGACTTCTGTTCTATCATTTGTGATAGATCACCTAATAAAGCTGCAGAGGTTCCTTTGCTGTCTTCTACCTGTACCAAGGCATCTACTGCATAAGTATCAGGTGTGGTCCTTAAATAAAGCAGGGCGCATACCAGACTTAAAATTGTGCAGAGGGCAATCAACTTCCACTGCGCAATCAAGGAAAAAAACAGTTCCTTTAAGTCAATGGTATCTTCAGTGGTGGTATTTTGGCTCATAATTCTACTATTTAAACGTTAAATATATTTTTTCCAGTCCGCAATACAGCTTTGAATCAGTTCACAGGTTTCATCAAATACCTGCTGATCATGCTGATAAGGATCTGGTACATTTTTATTCTGCCAGTGGCCTAGCCGAAAAATTTTACCTTTAGCAAATGGCCAGTTCTGTTCAATATGTTTTAGCTGGTTTTGACTCATGACCAGTACAAGATCAGCTTTTTTAATTAACTCGGCATTTAATTTTTTAGCAATATGCGATTGCATATTTATACCTAAGCGCTGCATGCAGTGCTGGGCTTTTTCATCTGCCGGATGTCCAGTTAAACCGGAAATTCCAGCTGATTCAATATAAAGCTCTGGAAATTCTTGCTTTAAAAAATACTCCGCCATTGGACTCCGGCAAATATTTCCTATGCATACTACTAAAATATTTTTCAACTGCATTATTGCCCCAAACGGTCTAAATTATACAAGGCATTTGAGAAAGGTATCACCTGATTTACTACACGTTGCCAGCGTGTTAAACCCGTCGCATCGACATAAACAATATCATTACTACGCATTTTGAAACGGTTGGCCAAACCAAAGTCTCCCAGACTTTGCAGATTTAAATGATAGAGCTCAGTAGTCTGGTCATTGGGGTTCGTTCGTAATACATAAATTCGCCCGGCACTGGCTGAAAGCGGGTTAATTCCTAAACTCTCCCCAAGTGCATCACTCAAGCTCATCCCTTGGTCCCGCATTGGCAGTGACTGATTTTTGCCTGCTTCGCCCATTACGTATATTTTCTGGTTTTCACGTGAGTTTACATAAATGGTATCATTCGGCTGAATCAACAGGTTATGCAGAGAATAACCTGCTTTTTCTAGTGCAATCGTATTGAGCTGATAGGTTATACCTTGGCGTACAAGAGTAATATAGGTGTTGTCACCTTGTTCGGTTGTTCCACCCGCCAATCCTAAAGCGCTATAAACACTGATGGGCTGGTCACTTAAAAAGAATTGACCGGCCTGTTTTACACTACCTTGTACCGAAAAACGCTGTCCCTGATAAGAAAGAACTCGTACTACTACATCTGGTGTTTTTAAATAACTGGCGAGGCGGTTACGCAGGGTGCGGTTAAACGCTGATACACTCTGGCCTGAGGCCTTAATACGTCCAACCAGTGGGAATATAATATAGCCATCTTGCCCAATCTGATAGCCAGATGCCTGAGCTGCCTGTAAGTTTCCAATATTATTAACAGGTGGGGTAATTTCAGGGTAGGCCCAGAGCTGTATAGACAAAATATCACCAGGGCTTAGCAGATAAGTAGGCGCCTGCTGTTTAAAGAGATGAGCATAGTCTTGATGGTAATTGATTTCAGCAGGCTGAATTGCAGGTAACGTTTCTTGACTAATTTTAATTACATTTACCGGCGTACCAAGCTCGGTCTGGTAAGTGCCTTCTTGTGGCAGGTCATAAGTCTGGAAACCTGAAACGACGGCACAACCTGTACTGCTAAGGCTAAAACCTAGTAAAAAAAGAGCTTGGTAAATTTTCACACTGGACCCTTATATCGTTATATCTGATTAACTTCATTCAATCTTTTCTAAAAACTTAGAATTGAATGGCGCAAAAAGCTTAACTGAAAAAATATTGAAATACATCTAAAGTATTCTATAGTTTGTATAAGTTATATAAAAGTTACGTTTAATATAAGTAGATTCCAAATTATAAAATGTGAGTTGTTTAACATATTTAAATTTATGATTTAGTATTCATCTGGCATTCCAACTAAAATACAACACTTTTATACAAACTGATATTCTTTACACATAATATAAATAATTTTTCTGTTATATTACTGTCGCTTAACATTTGCTTGATTTTTCTTAAATAGAAAATACAGATTTTAACATATAAGGATAAAGGCTGTACTATGTTGCAACTCCCTGAATTAAAAATAGCAATTATAGGCCTAGGCTACGTAGGTTTACCTCTAGCGGTAGAGTTCGGCAAGAAATTGCCAGTTACCGGTTTTGATATTCACCAAAAACGTATTGATGAGTTAAAAGCAGGACAAGACCATACTTTGGAGGTCTCACCGGAAGAACTTACGCAAGCAACCCAACTTGCTTATACTGCACAACTTGAAGACTTAAAAGACTGTAATTTTTTTATTGTCACGGTACCTACCCCTATTGATGGGGTCAACCGCCCAGATCTAAATCCGCTGATTAAAGCCTCGACCAGTATTGGCCAAGTGCTCAAAAAAGGTGATATCGTTGTATACGAGTCAACCGTATACCCGGGTGCGACTGAAGAAGCTTGTATTCCAGTACTGGAGCAGGTATCCGGACTCAAGTTTAATCAGGATTTTTTTGCAGGTTATAGCCCTGAACGAATTAATCCGGGAGATAAAATCAATACCTTAACTAAAATTAAAAAAATTACTTCTGGTTCTACACCAGAAATCGCGGAACTCGTGGATCAAGTGTATAACAGTATTATTACAGCTGGGACACATAAAGCCTCAAGTATTAAAGTGGCTGAGGCTGCAAAAGTTATTGAAAATACTCAACGCGACTTAAATATTGCTTTGGTTAATGAGTTATCAGTTATTTTTGACCGTATTGGTATTGATACTTTAGATGTACTTGAAGCAGCTGGCAGTAAATGGAACTTTTTACCATTTCGTCCAGGATTGGTCGGTGGCCACTGTATAGGGGTGGATCCATATTACTTGACTCATAAAGCAGAAGAAGTAGGTTATCATCCACAAGTGATTCTTGCGGGCCGCCGTATTAATGACAATATGGCACGCTATGTAGCTCGTAACACAATTAAATATATGTTGAAAAATGGTATTAATGTGCCACATGCAAAAATAGGAATTTTAGGAATTACCTTTAAGGAAAATTGTCCTGATATAAGAAATAGTAAAGTTGAGGATATGATTAAAGAGTTTCAAGCTTGGGGAGCACAAGTCGTTATTTGTGATCCTTGGGCCGATGCTATAGAAGTTCAGCAAGAATATGGTATTGAGCTGAGTAAGATTGATGCTAATCATCCCGTTGATAGCTTGGTCGTGGCGGTAGGTCATAATGAATTCCGTTCTTTAACACCTACACAACTTCGTAGCTATGTAAATAATAAAAAACCGGTACTAGCGGATGTGAAAAGCCTTTTTAATAGGGAAGAGATGTCTCTACAGGGTTTTACAGTATTTCGTCTTTAAAATAAATTAATATATTGAAGTTAATAATATGAAAAAGTTTGCTCTCATTGGTGCTGCAGGTTATATCGCCCCACGCCATTTAAAAGCTATCAAAGAAACTGGTAATACTTTAGCGGTTGCCATGGATGTGAATGATTCTGTTGGTATTATGGATAGCCATTTTCCTGAATCTGAGTTTTTCACTGAATTTGAAGAATTTGAAGCATATGTAGAAGATCAAAAACTCAAAGGTGAAAAGCTAGACTATGTGGCTATTTGCTCACCAAACTATTTACATGCGCCGCACATGAAGTATGCCTTGAAAAATGGTATTGATGTCATTTGTGAGAAGCCTCTGGTTTTAAGTTCGGAAGATTTAAATTTATTGTCAGAATACGAAAAACAATATGGTGCAAAAGTAAATTCGATTCTGCAGCTGCGTTTACATCCATCTATTATTGCTTTACGTGACAAGGTTCAGGCAGCACCTGCGGATAAGGTTTTTGATGTAGATCTGACCTATTTAACTTCGCGTGGTAAGTGGTATTTAAAATCATGGAAAGGCGTAGATAAAAAATCGGGTGGTGTGGCAACTAATATTGGTGTGCACTTCTACGATATGTTGCATTTTATTTTTGGAAAAATCGTAAAAAATGAAGTGCATTATCGTGATGAAAAAACAGCTTCAGGATATCTAGAATATGAACGTGCTCGCGTACGCTGGTTCTTGTCTATTGATGCGAATAACCTGCCTTCAAATGCCGTAAAAGGCGAGAAACTAACTTATCGCAGTATTACTATTGAAAATGAAGAGTTAGAATTTTCTGGTGGTTTTACTGACTTACATACCCAAAGCTACCAACGTATTCTGGATGGTAAAGGCTATGGGGTTGAAGAAAACCGAGCAGCCATTGAAACTGTTGAAGTGATTCGTGTTGCACCAATAGTTGAAAATCCTGCAAATCCGCATCCTTTACTATCTAAAGTTAAATAATAAGGAAGAGCATGATGAGTTTTTATCAACATGAAAGTGCAATTGTGGATGAGGGTGCTCAAATTGGTGAGAACTCGCGTGTCTGGCATTTTGTTCATGTATGTGGTGGTGCAAAGATTGGTTGCGGTGTTTCATTAGGGCAGAATGTCTTTGTAGGAAATAAAGTTGTCATTGGCGACCACTGCAAAGTGCAAAATAATGTCTCGGTCTATGATAATGTCACCTTGGAAGAAGGTGTATTTTGTGGGCCAAGCATGGTGTTTACCAATGTTTATAATCCGCGTTCGCTCATTGAACGTAAAGATGAATACCGTAATACCCTTGTGAAAAAGGGGGCAACTCTCGGTGCTAACTGTACTATCGTGTGTGGTGTCACCATTGGTGAGTATTCTTTTGTGGGTGCTGGTGCAGTTGTCAACAAAGATGTGCCTGCTTATGCGTTAATGGTAGGGGTTCCTGCGAAACAAATTGGCTGGATGAGTGAATTTGGTGAGCAACTCGATTTGCCATTAAGCGGAATCGCAGAAGTAGTATGTTCTCATACAGGTTGTGTTTATCGTTTAAATGGTAATAAAGTCACTAAGCAACAGGCATAAACATGATTGATTTTATTGATTTAAAAGCTCAGCAAGCTCGGTTAAAAGATCAAATTGATGCAAGTATTCAAAATGTATTGGCACATGGTCAGTATATTCTTGGTCCTGAAGTTAAAGAGCTTGAAGAAAAACTGGCAGCCTATGTCGGTGCAAAATATTGTATTACCTGTGCCAATGGTACTGATGCTTTACAAATTGCCCAAATGGCATTTGGTATTGGTCCAGGCGATGAAGTCATTACTCCTGGATTTACCTATATTGCGACTGCTGAAACAGTTGCTATATTGGGTGCTACACCTGTTTATGTTGACGTTAATCCAAAAACGTATAACTTAGATGTTGAGCAATTAGAAGCTGCAATTACTCCGCGTACTAAAGCCATTATTCCAGTGAGCCTTTATGGTCAGTGTGCAGACTTCGATGCAATTAATGCTATTGCTGCGAAATACGATATTCCTGTGATTGAAGATGCTGCGCAAAGCTTTGGTGCAAGCTATAAAGGTCGTAAAAGCTGTAATTTAAGTACAGTGGCTTGTACAAGCTTCTTCCCAAGTAAACCGTTAGGTTGTTATGGTGATGGCGGTGCGATTTTCACTAATGATGATGAGCTTGCAAAAGTGATTCGTCAGATTGCACGACATGGACAAGATCGTCGTTATCACCATATTCGGGTTGGGGTGAATAGCCGATTAGATACGCTACAAGCTGCAATTTTATTACCAAAATTAGAAATTTTGGATGATGAAATGCAGGCACGGCAATGTGTAGCGGATACTTATACAAAGTTATTTAATGAAGCCAGTATTTTAACCACGCCATTTATTGAAATACATAACCGAAGTACTTGGGCGCAATATACGATCCAAGTTGAAAATCGCAGTGAAGTTCAAGACAAGCTGAAAGCACAAGGTATTCCAACTGCTGTACATTATCCAATTCCATTGAATAAACAGCCAGCTGTTGCAAATACAGAGGTAGATTTACCAGTTGGTGATGCAATTGCTGAACGTGTAATGAGCTTACCGATGCATCCTTATCTGACTATTGAAGCTCAAGAAAAAATTGTTGCGGCATTTTCGAGTAATTAAGTTGTGAAAAGCCTTCTTGATAAAGTTAATGCAAAGTTAAATGCACAAGGAGGCTTTTTAAAAGCTGCTAGTATCTTAGTAAGTGGTACTATGGTGGCACAGTTAATAAATTTTATAACATTACCTATTTTAACAAGAATTTATAGTCCCTCAGATTTTTCAATTTTTGCAGTATATATATCTATTATAGGTATACTAAGCACAATAAGTTGTTTAAGGCTTGAAATAGCAATATCTATTCCTAAGGAAGATAAAGAAGCATTTTTTTTATTAATGCTGGCATTAATGGTTAATGCAATATTTAGCTTGTTAATAATTTTAATATTATTTTTTATTAAGATAGTAGATATAGAAATAAATAGTCTGAATAAATATGAATTAACTTGGTTAATTCCAATAGCTATTTTTTTTGCTGGTGCTTATACGTCACTCCAATACTGGATGTCACGTAAAAAGAAATATAAAATAATAGCAAAAACTAGAGTCAAACAAGCGTTAAGTGGTTCATTACTGCAAATTATATTGGGTTTGTTGAGCTTTGGTATAGTAGGTTTAATAATAGGGCAAATAATAAAAATCTCATCTGGGTTTATTGTTTTTATTAAAGAAATTTTAATGGATTTAAAAATTTATATTAAAGAAATTAATATTTTTCAATTAAAAAAAATATTTATAAAGTATGAAAGATTTCCTAAGTATTCAACATTTGAATCATTGGCTAATACTGCTGGTAATCAAATACCTATTATTATTATAGCTATTTATTCAATTGGTCCAGAAGCTGGCTATCTAATGTTAGCTATGCAAATTATGGCTGTTCCATTACGTTTAATTGGCTCATCAATTGCTCAAGTATATTTAGTAGAAGCTTCTAAAAAGTATCAAGAACATAATATTAGAGAATTTACATTAGATTGTATTAAAAAATTAGTATTTATAGGTTCTTTACCCCTAATTTTAATATCTTGTTTAGCTCCTCTGCTTATTTCATTAATATTTGGAGATCAATGGCATAGAACTGGTGAAATGATCTTTTGGATGTTTCCATTATATTTTATTCAATTTATTGTGTCACCTACTTCAATGGTGCTCCATATTACAAATAATCAAAATTTAGCATTATATTTTCAAATTTTTGGATTAACTTTGAGATGTGGGGGACTTTTATTAATTGGGTATTTAGATAATAGTTATTTATTTAGCTCTTATGTTGTTCTGGGCTTTATTTTCTATTTGCTATATTTGGGTTTAATATTTTATGTTATTGAAAATAATAAGTTCGGTGACAAATAGAATGGTGATATATGTACATAAATAAACTATATATTAAGGCTGCAAATATTCTATTTTATATTTTATTTGGAATTGTTTTAATATCAAATTATATATCGATATTAATTAATGGTTCGGTTTTAAATTTTAATACTACAGCAATAGTCTCTATTGCAGGTTCATTACTGCTTACAATCCAGGTTATATTATATTTAAATAATAATAAAAAAATTAATTATAATATCTATCTTTTACTTATATGTATTCTAATATTTTATGTTTTTTTTTGGAGTATTATTAATTTAATTTCAGATTATAATAAAATATATGAAGTGGCTACAATGCAAAGTATTGAGCTAATTGTTTTATGGTTGGGTTTAATTTTTATTGGATTTAATTTACATTTAAAAAGAATAGATAAAAAAATTTTATTTTTTATAATTTTATTAACGATATTTTCTACAATTGTTTTTTCTATAAAATCTCATACGGTGGCAATATATACGAAGCTCTTTTTTGATTTGGATGATGTGGAAGTAGGTTATCAATATTTATCTAGGGCTGCTTTAGTTATTTTTGTTTTCTATGCAGCATTAGCAAAAAGTCCTATAAGTCAAAATATAATAATGTTAATCGGTGCATATATTTTATTTACAATTGGTTCTAGATCTGAATTTTTTGCATTTATTTTTGCTTTTGTATTAATATCACTTATTGATTTAGTGAGTCATAATTTTTCATTTAAAAAAATAATAGTTTTTTTAGGCTCATTGTTGTTTGTATTAATTATTTTATATAATAATATTGGTATTTTTTTAGAAACTAGGTTTTCGGATATATTAAATATATCTCATTCTACTTCGTGGGATGCTCGTGCTGGAAGTCAAGAAAAAGCAATAAATCAAATTAAAGATTCAGTGGTGCTTGGTTATTATGCTGGACATATTAATGAATATGGTATTAGAGGATATTCGCATAATATATTATCATCTTGGGTTAATTATGGAATATTTGGCTTCTTGTTATATTTAATAATTAATTTATATGTTTTTATATATTCTTTTTTTATGTATTGGAATAAAAAAAATGATAAAAATGAAAAAGAATTGTGGTTAATTTTATTATTATCTACAATAATTTTAATTTTAATTATTTTTTCAAAGTCAATATTTTGGCCACTACCTGCATTGGTATGGGGTCTTATGTTAAAATTTCAGTTTAGTTTAAAAGGTTAAATTGGTTATGTCTAAAAATATACTTTTAGTAACATCTGTATGGTCAGGAGCTAAACCAGTTTTTTTTGAGGGTAAAAATGATTCATCAGGCATGCCAGCATTTAATAAAATGTTGGAAAAACTTTCACAAGATAAAAATATTAAATTAGAGATTATATTACTTTGTAATGAAGAAGAATATAAATTTGAATTAAAAAAAGCAAACTGGTTAAATAATGTTCATGTGGTAAAGTTTTATTGGAATAGAGAGAGCCTATTTAATAACATTACTAGTTGTTATAAGCTTTTTAAAATTACTAATACTATTATAAAAACTAAAAGTATTGATTTAGTTTATTTACATGGAACCTTAGGATTTCCCTCTTATATTTCTGCTAGAATAAACCAAATTGAGGTTGGCCAAAGAATTTATGGTACATTTCTAAGAGAAAAAATTGCTCATAATGGGATAATTAAAACATTTATAACTTCTCCTTTTGAAAGTGCTGCATTTAAATGTAAAAAGAAATTTCTTATTGTAACAGATGATGGTACTCATGGTGATGAAGTAGTAAAAAGTTTTAATAACGAATTAATTCCATATGATTTTTATTTTTTACAGAATGGTGTAAAAACAGAAAATAAGAATGTTTTTAACTTTAATAACGCCAATAAATATATTTTTTATCCTGCACGAATTACAAATTGGAAAAGGCAAGATTTAGCAATTGACTTTTTAAATGGTTTAACTAATAAAAATATCAAGCTTTATTTCGCTGGTAAAATTATAGATGATCAATATTATAATAATTTAAGGAATAAGATAACTAACTTAAATTTAAATGATCGGGTTATTTTTCTAGGTGAATTGACTCATAAAGAAACTCAAAACTATATGGAAAACGCATTAGCGGTTGCAGCTTTCTACGATGTATCATGTAAAGGTAATGTTGCATTAGAGGCAATAGCTGCTGAATGTTTATTTATAAGTTATAAAAATAGGGGACTAGACTCGTTAATTGTAGATAATTATTCTGGAGTTTTAGGTTCTAGTATTGAAGATTGTATAAGTAAATTTAATAATATTATAGATAAAGAAGAGAATTTTTTATTTATTAAGGAGAATTTAAAAAATGATAATAAGATAATGTCTTGGGATCAAAGATTAGATCTTGAGTACAGTATATTAGTTAATAGTAAGGGCTAATTATGAGTTCATTTATTTACATTTGTAATAATTTTACAGGAAATAAAGTACATAGCGAAACAATATATAATTTATCTAAGAAATATAATAATATAAATCATTATATTTTTGTTGCTTGTAATAATAAGAACTTAATCAATAAAAATATTATTGAATCTGATAATATTTTTATTGAGTATATATATATTCATAAAATATTTAGATTTTTTCCTGTTATTAAAAGTTTAATTTTATTTTGTCTAATTTTCTTAAGAGGACGAAAAAAATGTATCAAATGGAATAAGGCGAAAATTTTAGCCTATACTTTTTGGTCAGATGGTATTATTGCATTATATTTTAATTTATTTTTTAATACTTCTTTTTCTGTTTTTGTACGTGTTACAGATTTATCTATTTTTTTTAAATATGCTTTTTATTTAAAGCCATTGCTATACTTGATTAGCAGAAAGTCTAAATTTATTTTTTTCCCAAGTTTAGTTTTGAAAAAATATTATTCTAATTATAGAATCTTTAAAAAAGATATTGTTAAAAGAGTTTTTCTACCAAATTCAATTAATCAATTTTGGTTGGATAATGTATTTTATTTTAATAACTTGGCAAAAAAAAATAAAAAAATATTATTTGTAGGTAGTTTTGATAAGAATAAAAATTTGCCTGCTGTTTTAAATTCTTGTATGAATCTTTATTCGTATAGACAAGATTTTACGCTTGAATTTATTGGTGGAAGTGTTACATCTTTTAAGGAATTATGCAAAATAAATGATATTCCTGAATGGGTTTTAGTTACTGAAAAACTATCTGATAAGCAAGAATTACTAACAAAATATCGAGAGTCTAACATTTTATTAGTTCCTTCTTTTTTAGAAACTTTTGGAATGGTTTATTTAGAAGCTATAAGCCAAGGGTGTTTTGTTATACATTCTAAGGATCAAGGAATCGATTATTTGTTTGATAATGGATTTTCTTATTCCATAAATCCTTTCAATATTCAAGAAATCTCTAATTTATTAAATCATTTATTAGATAAAAACTTCCAACTAGATTCTTCATCTTTAAAGAATGAATTAAATTTATTTTCTTCTTCTGAGATAATAGATCTATACTCCTGTTTTTTTGATTAAAAGGTTTTTTTATGAAATTACTAACTATAGTAGGTGCGCGCCCACAGTTTATTAAAGCAAGTGTGGTTTCAGCCGCAATTGAAAATACAGTAGGTTTATCGGAAGAAATTATCCATACAGGGCAACATTTTGATGCCAATATGTCCAATATCTTTTTTGATCAGTTAGGGATTCCTAAGCCAAATTATCAACTAGATATTAATAGCGGGAGTCATGGTTCTATGACTGGTCGTATGCTAGAAGCGATTGAAAAAATTTGCTTGGAATCAAAACCAGATCGATTAATGGTCTATGGTGATACTAATTCGACTTTGGCCGGTGCTTTGGCTGCCGCTAAACTTCATATTCCCGTTGCACATATTGAAGCTGGGTTACGTAGTTTCAATATGCATATGCCAGAGGAAATTAATCGTATTTTGACTGATCAAATCAGTGATATTCTATTCTGCCCCACCGAAACAGCTGTTAAGAATTTAAAAAATGAAGGTTTTGAATCTAAACCTGTTCAAGTTTTAAATGTTGGTGATGTGATGCAGGATTCTTCAATGTTTTTTGCAGAAAAAGCAATTAAAGGTGAAGCACTTGGAGCTGTTCCAAATTCAGATTTTATCGTAGCAACATTGCACCGTGCAGAAAATACAGATGATCCAAAACGTTTAAAAGCTATTATAGATGCGCTGAATTATATTCATAAAAATATTTTACCAGTAGTGTTACCACTGCATCCACGTACACAAAAGGTAGTGAAATCTTTAGGCTTAAAGTTGGAAATGCTGGTTTTACAACCTGTAGGTTATTTAGAAATGATCTGGTTATTAAAGCATTGTAATGCTGTGGTATCGGATAGTGGTGGTGTACAGAAAGAAGCTTTTTTCTTTAAAAAACCATGTATTACTATGCGTGATCAAACTGAATGGGTGGAGTTGATTGAGAGTGGCGTAAATATTTTAGCGGGTGCTGATACTCAAAAAATTATTGAATATACAAAGGTGATGCTAGATAAGCCTATTGAGGATCCGGAAAACTTATATGGAGGTGGTAAGGCCTCTCAAAATATAGCAAATATTTTAACGGATATTTAAAGTCTTATGAGTCAAAAGAAAACTATTTGGATTATTAATCAATACGCTTCTACACCGGAAACTGCATTGGGTGGACGTCATTATTATTTTGCGAAATCTCTAGCTAAGCTTGGTTATAAGGTTTATTTAGTAGGTGCTGCTTTTACACACTTATTAAGAGAGCCGCGTATTTTTAATGAGCAATTTCAAGTTGATAAAATTGAAGAAAATTTTAATTTTGTATGGGTAAATATGCCAGCTTATGCGGATGCCCATAGTAAAAAGCGAATTGCCAACTGGTTTTCTTTTGCATGGAAAATTACAAAATTAAAAAACATTTTGCCAAAACCAGATGTAATTTTATATTCATCACCAAGTCTAGTTGGATATTTAGGTGCAGAAAAACTTGCAAAAGATTTATCAGTACCTTTAGCATTTGAAGTACGTGATATCTGGCCACTTACTTTATGTGAATTAGGAGGGTATTCTGAAAAACATCCATTTATACGTTTTTTACAATGGATCGAAGATCGTGCTTATAAAAATGCAGATTATATTTTGTCAAATTTAAAAAATTCGTATGAACATATGCAATCCCGAGGAATGAAGCCTGAAAAGTTCACATGGGTGCCAAATGGTTTTTTAAAAGAAGAAGTGAAGGGTGCATTACCTTTAAGTAAACTAACTTTAGATCAGTTGCCTAAAGATAAATTCATCATCGGTTATGCAGGGACATTAGGTATCGCTAATGCTTTAGATTCTTTTATTCAAGCCGCAAATGAATTAAAAGATTATTCAGAACTTGCTTTTGTGCTTGTTGGTCATGGGAAGTTAAAACAAAATTTACAGCAGCAAGTAAAAGATTTAAATCTAAATAATATTTACTTTGTAGATGCTATTCCAAAAAGACAAGTTCAGAGTCTGTTAAAAGTTTTTGATGTTTGCTATATCGGTTTGACTAAAGATCCTCTCTTTAGATTCGGTGTTTCTCCAAATAAACTGTTTGATTACCTGTATGCAGGTAAACCTATTCTGTATGCGATTGATTCAGGTAAATATACTCCTGTATCAGATGCACAAGCAGGTATTCAAATTGAACCAGAAAATGTGCAACAAATTGTTCAAGCTATTCTGAAACTTTATAACATGAGTTCTGAAGAGCGGATTGCTATGGGGATGAATGGTTATAACGAGGCAATACAATCCTATGAATATGGAAGCCTAACACAAAAATTAGCATCAATATTACTGCGGGATTAATTTGTGAAAAGACTTCTCGATATTATCATCGCTTCTATTGCCTTAATCCTGCTTTTACCGCTTTATGCCTTTGTGGCTTATAAAGTGAAAAAAAATCTTGGCTCACCTGTTCTTTTTCGACAGGTTCGCCCCGGCTTACATGGCAGGCCATTTGAAATGATCAAGTTTCGCACCATGAAGGATGCAATAGATGCAAATGGGCAGCCATTACCTGATAGTGAACGGTTAACACCCTTTGGAAGAATGTTACGTTCGAGTAGTCTCGATGAAATGCCAGAACTCTGGAACGTAATTAAAGGTGATATGAGTATTGTTGGGCCGCGCCCTCTACTGATGGAATACTTGCCTTTATACAATGAAGAACAGGCTAAACGTCATCAAGTGCGGCCGGGTATGACCGGTTATGCTCAGGTCAATGGCCGTAACGCGATTGGCTGGGATGAAAAGTTTAAACTCGATACCTGGTATGTCGAAAATCAGTCGATATGGCTCGACTTTAAAATCATGTTGAAAACAGTAAAAAAAGTACTTGCCAAAGATGATATTAGTGCAGAAGGTGAAGCAACGATGAGTAAATTCACAGGCAATTCTGTAAGGCACAATAATGACCAGTAATTCTATTTATGCGATTTACGGCGCATCTGGATGTGGTCGTAGCTTGATGCCTGTGGCACGTGAATATTTAAAAACACAAAATATTCAGTCAGAAATTTATTTTATTGATGATAGTTTAAATCAGCAAGCTTTTATTAATCAGCATAAAGCAATGAATTATGAGAGCTTTAAGCAGTTAGCGGCACAGAACAAATATGTATTGATTGCAATTGCAAACAGCCTGATCCGTGAAAAGATTGCCCAGCGTTTATTACAGGACAATATTTCGCTTTGGAGTATTCAGGCATCTAATGTGATTATTATGGATCAGACAGAGATTGCTGAAGGCGCTGCACTGAGCCCCTTTGTCAGCATTACTTCTAATGTCAAAATTGGTAAATGTTTTCATGCAAACTTATACAGCTACGTAGAACATGACTGTGTAATTGGAGATTATGTGACTTTCGCGCCTGGCGTTAAGTGTAACGGTAATATTCATATTGAAGACCATGCCTATATTGGAACAGGTGCAGTAATTAAACAGGGTACACCAGACCGCCCTCTGGTCATTGGTAAAGGTGCTGTAGTGGGCATGGGGGCAGTAGTTACAAAAAGTGTACCTCCTGGGGTTACAGTCATTGGAAACCCGGCGCGTATACTTGAAAAGAAATAATTTTTTTACTTTTTTATTATCATTTAATTTTAGGTCGTACCATGCTAAATACTGCATTTGAACCATGGCCAAGCTTTACTCAAGAAGAAGCCAGTGCCGTCTCTCAAGTTTTGCTCTCCAATAAAGTCAATTACTGGACAGGCCAGGAATGCCGGGAATTTGAAAAAGAATTTGCACAATATACCGGCACCAAATATGCAGTTGCACTCGCCAATGGTACGGTCGCACTTGATCTGGCATTAAAAGCTTTAGGTATCGGACCGGGGGATGACGTGATTGTTACCTCACGCACTTTTCTGGCCTCTGCCAGTTCAATTGTCACAGCCGGTGCTAATCCTATTTTTGCCGATGTCGAGCTGGATTCACAGAATATTTCCCATGCTACGATTGAAGCTGTTCTAACACCAGATACAAAAGCAATTATCTGTGTGCATCTGGCGGGCTGGATGTGTGACATGGACCCTATTATGCAACTGGCTGCTGATAAAGGGCTATATGTAATTGAAGACTGTGCGCAAGCACATGGTGCACAGTATAAAGGCCAGCCGGCCGGTTCAATCGGTCATATTGCGGCATGGTCATTCTGTCAGGATAAAATTATGTCCACAGGGGGTGAAGGCGGTATGGTCACCACCAATGATGAAGCGCTGTGGAAAAAAATGTGGTCTTATAAAGATCATGGCAAGAACTTTGACAGTATTTATCACAAGCAGCATCCACCAGGCTTTCGCTGGGTACATGATTCATTTGGAACCAACTGGCGCATGATGGAAATGCAGGCAGTCATTGGCCGGATCCAGTTAAAAAGAATGCCAGAATGGACCAGGAAGCGAACTGAACATGCTCAAAAAATTCTAGATACCTGTGCACAAAGTCAGTATTTTTCTGTACCGAATCTACCACCTGAGTTTGTACATGCTTACTATAAATGCTATGTACAGGTGAAGCCAGAAAACCTGCCAAAAGGCTGGGACCGTGACCGGATCATGCAGGAAATTAATACCCTAGGCGTTCCGTGTTTTAGTGGTTCATGCTCAGAAGTGTATCTTGAACATGCATTTGATCATACACCATGGCGACCGGCTGAGCGTCTTCCACAAGCAAAGCAGTTGGGCGAGACCAGCTTAATGTTTTTAGTGCATCCCACCTTAAGTGGCCAAAGTATAGAAAAAACAGTTAAAGCTATTCAGAAAGTGATGGCAATGATGAATTCTTGATTTGGAATCTAGTGGTAAATGTGAGGGTTTTATCAATACTTTACCACTTTTATTTTAAAATTCCATATTTTTTGTAGTACTTAGTAAGAAGTAGTTTATTTCTTAAATATAAACGCGTATAAAGTTTTGTATTTGATGAAATAATTATATTAGAAGATCATCGTGAAACAACTTATTCTAAAATTTGCAGCAGCTCCTCGGCTGGTAAAACAGGGTTTTCTGGTTTTACTGGATTTATTTGTTCTGCCGGTTCTCCTCTGGCTCTGTTATGCCATCCGGCAGTTTGACCTCAGTGTTGACGTGGTGCCTGGTTTACCTTATGGCGCTTTGGTTATCAGCAGTCTGGGCGTATTATGCTTGGCAGTATGCGGGATCTATCGCTTTATTGTGCGTACCTTTAATGAATTTTTCATGATGAAACTGGCAGTAGCCATATTTCTGATGATTGCTATGCTGTACGCCTTAGCCTATTTTTCTTCTGCTTTTATTCCTATGTCTATTCCTCTCATGTTTGGTTTCATGATGTTTGGCTGGGTCTGGTTCAGTCGCGCTATTATTCGTTTTACGGTAAAGGGTGTTGCACAGACCGGGCAGGGACGCAAGCGGATAGTAATTTATGGTGCAGGACATGCCGGTCAGCAGATAGCAGCAGCATTATTCCGTTCTGACGAACATTTGCCAGTTTTCTTTATGGATGACAAAAAAACCTTACAAGATCGGATTATTGGAGGTTTAAATGTCTACTCTATCCAGAAAGGGCTAAGTTTAATTAAAAAATGTCAGATAGAAGAGATTTTAATTGCTATTCCTTCGGCTAGCCGGGTCCGTAAAAGCGAAATTATTAAACAGCTGGAACCGGCACGGCTTAAAATTACCGAGCTTCCGGGCCTGACCAAGCTGGTAGATGGCGATATTAAAATCGCCGATATCCGTGAAGTAGATATTATTGACCTGCTTGGCCGCGATCCTGTACCGCCAATTGATCACCTTCTGACTAAGAATATTCATAATAAGGTAGTTATGGTGACTGGGGCAGGTGGGTCAATCGGCTCGGAATTATGCCGCCAGATTATTAAAAACCAGCCTTTACGTCTGGTAATTTATGAATTAACCGAGTTTGCCCTGTACAGTATTGATAAAGAACTGCGACTGGCGACCCAATGCGAGATTATTCCAATTCTCGGGACCGTGCTCGACCAGCAGAAACTGGAACGGGTAATTGAACAGTACGCAGTACAGACGGTTTACCATGCTGCAGCCTATAAACATGTGCCACTGGTCGAATGTAACCCAATTGCTGGTCTTAAAAATAATGCCATTGGTACGGCCAATAGTCTGAATGCTGCCATTAAAAAGGGTGTGGAAACCTTTGTACTGATCTCAACCGACAAGGCAGTCCGCCCGACGAATGTAATGGGGGCATCCAAGCGCATGGCAGAGCTATACTGTCAGGCAATGGCAGAAGAACAGACCCAGACCCAGATCAGTATCGTGCGCTTCGGTAATGTATTGGGCTCATCTGGTTCAGTAGTACCTCTGTTTAAACAGCAGATTGCTAAAGGTGGTCCGATTACTGTGACCCATCCTGAGGTTACCCGTTATTTTATGACTATTCCTGAGGCTTCGCAGCTGGTGATTCAGGCCGGGGCACTCGGTACAGGTGGCGATGTATTTTTACTTGATATGGGGGAGCCGGTACGGATCCAGGATCTGGCACGGCAGATGGTATCTTTAAGTGGTTTAACAGTTCGTGAACAAGATACAACCGAAGGCGATATAGAGATTCGCTATAGTGGTCTGCGCCCAGGTGAAAAATTATATGAAGAATTGCTGATTGATCATGACAATACACAAATTACAGAACATAGCCGTATTTTAAGGTCATTTGAAAAACACTATACCTTTAGCGAGCTGTTACCTGTATTTGAACGTATTAATAACATGACAGCTATTCAGACTGATATTGACTGGGCACTTGGCCAGCTTGAATATTATGTTGATGGTTATAAACGCAGTGGACTTGTTTCAGTAAACTAAACTTTGGAAATAATATGCAGATTAAAAAAGCGATTCTTCCGGTAGCGGGACTGGGAACCCGCTTTTTACCCGCCAGTAAGTCTATTCCTAAAGAAATGGTAACTGTTGTTGACCGCCCGGCGATTGAATATGTGGTACGTGAAGCAGTAGAGGCTGGAATTGAAGAAATTATTCTGGTAACCCATGCGTCTAAGGGAGCTATTGAAAATTACTTTGACCGTAACTTTGAGCTCGAAACCACGTTAGAACAAAAAAAGAAGTTTGATCTGTTAAAAGAAATTACTGAAATTATTCCTTCTCATATTAATGTTATTAGTGTACGCCAGCCGCAGCCACTCGGGCTGGGTCATGCTGTGCTCTGTGCCAAAGCAGTAGTAGGGAATGAACCTTTTGCTGTTCTGTTACCTGATGTTCTGGTGAAAAATGAGAAAGGTATAAATGATCTGGCACAAATGATGCAGCGTTATGAGACTGCACAGGCTGCCCAGATCATGGTAGAGGCCGTACCGGATGAGCTGGTGGATCAGTACGGTATTGTTGAGGTCTCTCTTCTACCTGAAGCAGGGCAAAGTGTAGCCATGCAGGGAATTGTTGAAAAACCTGCAGTTGGTACAGCGCCCTCTAATCTATCCGTGATTGGCCGCTATATTTTACCGGCAGAGATTATGCAGCTGCTTGAGCAGACGCCCAAGGGTGCCGGTAATGAAATTCAGTTAACGGATGCGATTGCGCTTCTACAACAGAAACAGGTGGTAGAAGCTTACCGGATGCAGGGACAGACTTTTGATTGTGGTAGCAAGTTGGGTTACCTCAAGGCAGTGTTACATTATGGGGTTAATCATCCGCAGCTGGGTACAGACTTTAAGGCATTAATTCAGGAACTTAATTTTTAAAGCAGGAGGCACTATGAAAATTGCGGTATTTGGCGCAACCTTACAAGCCGCGGTAATGAGTGCTTTATGGGCAGAGACAGGCCACCAAGTTTACTGGTGTCAGGGACTTGAAGAAACCTGTGCACCAGGTCTTACCCTGGATACCCAGCTACTTGAGCTTCTGAGCCGGCAAAAACACTTGGGGAATTTAAAAGAGACCAGTTTAAGCAGTTTAAAAGAAGATATTGATGTCTATTTTTTTGGCTTTAATCCCTCCTGTTTTCAGGAAGCCTTAGATATTGTCCAGCATTTAAGCCGTCAACCCATTATCCACCCGAAATTAATGATCAATGGTTCTACTTTTGGTTTGAAGGGTACAGCTTCACTACAGAAAATTCTGGCTAAAGATGCCTGGGTTTACTTGCCTGACATGATTCAGGAGGGCAAGTCGGCTGAGAGTTTTACTCACTCACGTGAAGTCGTAATTGGTATTGATGAAAAATATTATGATTTTGCCCAGATCCAGACCCGTGAGCTGCTGAGACCATTTTTTCCGTTGAGCCAGCAGTATCTGTTCATGCCCATACTGGATGCAGAATTTACCAAGCTGAGTATTTCTGGCATGCTCGCCACTCGTATCAGCTATATGAATGACTTGGCCCAGGTCGCAGAAAAATTGCATATTGATATTGAAAATGTACGTTTGGGCCTAGGTGCTGACAGCCGGATTGGTTCAAGCTATTTACAACCGGGAGTCGGATTCGGGGGCGATAATTTCTCCAGGGATATTCTGACCCTGTCAGAAACTATGTCGAGTAGTGGTACCAACAGTCGCCTTTTACAGCAGGTCTGGGAGATTAACGAGCAGCAGAAGGAAATACTTTTCCGTAAATTATGGAATTATTACTGCTGTGACTTGCAAGGTAAAACGGTTGCAATCTGGGGTGCGGCTTTTAAGGAAAATACCAGCAGTACTATTAATTCTCCAGTGCATACCATGCTGGAAGCCTTATGGGCGCAGCAGGTGACTGTAAAACTGCATGACCCGGCTGCTTTACCAGATCTGGAAAACTATTATGGTAAGCGTGAAGACCTGATTCTCTGCCGTAATCCTTATGAAGCGGTACAGGATGCTCACGCCCTATGTCTGATGACAGCGTGGAAAGCCTACTGGAGTCCAGACTATTCCCGTTTAAAACAGTTAATGGCACATCCTATGATTCTGGATGGCCGTAATATTTATGACCCAGCTTATGTCAGAGCCCAAGGTTTTGCCTATGAAGGAGTGGGGCGCATATGAACCAGAATATACAACAGACATCAGAGTTTCCCAAAAATATGCCGGCCTATCAGAAGCTGGAACAGTTGGCTGAGGCACTCAAAGCCCAGCATTTAAATGATCTATTTAAGAATGAACCAGACCGCTTCAATGATTATTCTATTCATATTGAACAGTTGACCTTTGATTATAGCAAGCATCGGGTAAATCAGGATGTCATGGAACAGCTGGTAGCATTGGCTGAACAGCAGAAGTTACCGGAATGGATTCATGCATTATTTTCTGAGCAGGAAATTAATTACACCGAGCAGCGTGCAGCTATGCACTGGGCCTTGCGGTTGCCTGAAAATGAAGTAAAACATGCTGATCTGGCAGCACAGGTCCATGAACAGTTACAGCGTATGTATGGGCTGGTCGAGAAAATCCATGCTGGACAGTTCCGCGGTGCGACTGGTGAAGTAATACGGGATGTTGTAAATATTGGAGTAGGTGGATCAGATCTTGGTCCTCTGATGACCAGTTATGCATTAGGTGATTTCAAGGTTCAGAGCCGCAGATCTCTAGGGGTCCACTTTGTTTCCACAATTGATGGTAGTCAGCTATCAGATCTACTGCATCAGTTACGTCCTGAAACCACCCTCTTTATTATTTCATCAAAATCTTTTAGTACCATCGATACCCTGTCAAATGCCCAGACTGCACGGCAATGGCTAGAAAAAGAACTCGGCCAGCACCCCCATATTTTAAAAAGTCATTTTATTGGAGTCTCTACCAAGCCTGAAAAAATGACAGAATGGGGGATCGTGCCTGAAAACCAGTTACTGTTATGGGAATGGGTCGGTGGACGCTATTCACTCTGGTCCTGTATTGGTCTACCGATTGCCCTAACCATTGGAATTGAAGGCTTCAAACAATTTTTGGGTGGTGCTTACACAGTAGACCGGCATTTCCAGGAAGCTCCACTACATAAAAATATTCCCGTACTGATGGCTTTACTCGGGGTATGGAACAGTAATTTTCTGGAAATACAGACCCATGCCATTTTGCCTTACGATGGCCGCCTGAAATATTTTGCCTCTTATTTGCAGCAGCTGGAAATGGAGTCAAATGGCAAATCTGTACAGCGCAATAGCGAACGGGTAAATTATAATACCTGTCCTATTATCTGGGGTGAGGTAGGCCCAAATGCACAACATGCGTTTTACCAGTTGCTGCATCAGGGAACACAAGCGGTAAGTTGTGATTTTATTGCTCCAGTCAAGCGTTATAATGCTAATCAGTTTACCTATATCCAGAATGCTGAAGCCTTGGTAGAACAGCATCACCTCGCTCTGTCTAACTGTCTGGCGCAGTCGCGTTTACTGGCATTTGGCAATGCAGCCCTGAATCAGGAAGAGTCCGCACAACTGCCGATCTATAAGCAGTATGAAGGTAATCAGCCAAGCAGTACCCTGCTGTTACAAGAACTTAATCCATTTAGTCTGGGAATGCTGATCGCACTTTATGAACATAAAGTTTTTGTACAGTCAGTTATCTGGAATATTAACCCATTCGATCAATGGGGAGTGGAAAAGGGTAAGCAGATTGCGAATGAACTGCTCCCCATACTGAATCGTCAGCAGGAAAATATTTCTCAGCTGGATGCTTCTACCCAAGGTTTAATTAAAGTGTTATTAGGTCAATATTATGGCTAAAGTTTTAGTCACAGGTGGAGCCGGCTATATTGGCTCGCATACCTGTGTAGAGTTACTCCAAGCCGGACATGAAGTAATTGTGCTTGATAATTTAAGTAACAGTTCAGAAGAGGCTTTGCATCGAGTACAACAGCTCACACAAAAGTCACTGGTTTTTATTCAGGGTGACATACGAGACCATCAGGTGCTTGACCAGATATTTGATGAATATAAAATTGATGCCGTTATTCATTTTGCTGGGCTGAAAGCAGTTGGGGAAAGCCAGCAGGTGCCGCTGGTGTATTTTGATAACAATATTGCAGGCAGTATAGCTCTGGTTCAGGCGATGCAGAAAGCTCAGGTATATCGGCTGGTATTTAGCTCGTCTGCTACAGTCTATGACGAAGCCAATATCTCTCCTTTAAAAGAAGAAATGCCAACAGGTATGCCAAGCAATAACTATGGCTACACCAAGCTAATGGTTGAGCAGATCTTAGAGAAACTTTCTATAGCGGATGAGCGGTGGTCTATTGCGTTATTAAGATATTTTAACCCGGTTGGGGCCCATCAAAGTGGTCAGATTGGTGAGGATCCACAAGGTATTCCAAACAATTTAATGCCGTATATTACCCAGGTAGCAGTGGGTCGCCGTGAAAAATTGTCGATCTATGGTAGTGATTATGATACGGTAGATGGCACAGGTATCCGTGATTATATACATGTGGTTGACTTGGCAAATGCCCATTTATGTGCTTTAAATAACTGTTTAAACTCACAGGGATGTCGTGCCTGGAATATCGGTACTGGTCAAGGATCTTCGGTATTACAGGTAAAAAATGCATTTGAAGCAGTGAATCAAGTCAAGATTCCATTTGAGTTTGTTCCTCGCCGTACAGGTGATGTTGCAATATCCTTTGCAGATAATTCGCGTGCAATGGCTGAATTGGGCTGGCAGCCACGATATACCTTGGAAGATATGTTAAAAGATAGCTGGAAATGGCAGCAGCAAAATCCGCAAGGTTATCATTCCTGAAAAGTAAAAACGGAGTCAATACTCCGTTTTTTTATAATCTTTTATATTAACTTCTCTGAATAAGTGCGGTCAGTTCATCAATATAGTGCAGCATTGGTCGCGCAGTCCGTTCAGCCTGGATTTCAATATTCAGGCGTAGCAAAGGTTCAGTATTTGAAGCACGAACATTGAAACGCCATTCTCCAAAGTTCAGGCTGATCCCGTCAGTCTTATCAATTTTCGGTTGTTGTGATTGATAATGTCCCAAGATATTCTCAATCGTCTTTTGAGTATCTTCAACCTTAAAATTGATCTCACCACTACAAGGGAATTTTTCAATCATACGCTCAACCAGGCTCGAGAGTGTTTGGCCGGTTTCTGACAGCAGGGCAATAATGAGTAACCATGGAATCATTCCACTATCACAGTAGGCAAAATCACGAAAATAATGGTGAGCACTCATTTCGCCGCCATACACAGCATTGTGTTCCCGCATAACATCTTTAATAAAAGCATGACCTGACTTGGACTGGACTGCAACACCATGGTACTGCTCGACAATATCTAGGGTATTCCATACCAGACGCGGATCATGCACAATTTTTTCACCCGACTGTTTAATCAAAAATGCCTGTGCCAGCAATCCGACAATATAATATCCTTCAATAAACTGCCCTTTTTCATCAAACAGGAAGCAGCGGTCAAAGTCGCCATCCCAAGCAATACCTAGGTCTGCCTGATGTTGCAGTACCGCTTGGCGGGTAACATCACGGTTTTCAACCAGAATCGGATTGGGAATACCATTCGGAAAATGCCCATTGGCCTCATGATGAATTTTAATAAACTCTACCGGTATATCTAAGGTCCGGAATTTAGTCTCAATAGCATCAATTACATGTCCGGCCGCACCATTTCCGGCATTAACGACCAGTTTAAGCGGGCGAATCTTGCCGGGTTCGATATAATTCATCAGATGTTCAACAAACTCTGGCAGAATATTATAAGACTGGGTAGTTCCTGGTTTTTGTACCTGTGTAAAGTTTTCACTCTCAGCTAAAGCCTGAATAGCTTTTAAACCCGTATCTGCACTGATGGGGCGTGCATTTTCACGGACCAGTTTCATACCGTTATAATCCATCGGATTATGACTGGCAGTAATCTCGATTCCACCTTGTACATTTAGATGGAAAGCCCCAAAGTAAACTTCTTCGGTTCCAGTCATACCCAGATCCAGTACATTAACGCCGGCATCATTTAAGCCGCGAATAGTGGCCTGTTTTAGAGATTCACTGCTAAGACGAATATCACACCCCACTACCACAGTCTGAGGCTGATAAATCTGTCCATAGGCACGGCCAATTTTATAAGCAATCTCTTCATTCAGCTCTGTTCCGAGCTTGCCACGGATGTCATAAGCTTTAAAGCAGGTAAGTACAGTCATGAGTGATGATCAATTTTTATAAAGATGGATCTTATTATAGACCTTCGAAAAGTTATTCTAAGTATCAATCACTTACGCTTACAAAAAATAAAGAACATAAAAGTAAATTAAACTTGAATATATAACCTGTCTTTAGCAGTTAAATAAAAACAGCATTATATAAAAATTAAAGATCTTACTTATCCATAATTCAGGTAGTTTTACCTGCTGCAGCTATATTCTTATTATCCGGTAAGTCTTTATATATTTATTATAGGGCCAGTGAACATTACTCATTTTACCAGTAGCACGGCTTCCTTGGCTGAAATGTTCTTATGACTGGTATGATTCTATACCCACAAATATATGACTTTATTAACAATACGATTTTAAGGATAGCTTATTTTTAAACTTATAAATTTTGCTTTAGCTTTTTGATTTTAACTCAAAAACAATATATTCGATTAGCATTAAAAAAGCCCCAAGTTCAACTTGAGGCTTTTTAGAATCTGGAGCGGGAAACGAGACTCGAACTCGCGACCCCAACCTTGGCAAGGTTGTGCTCTACCAACTGAGCTATTCCCGCATATTGAGCAGTTTTTATAAAAACTTGAACTAAAAAATCTGGAGCGGGAAACGAGACTCGAACTCGCGACCCCAACCTTGGCAAGGTTGTGCTCTACCAACTGAGCTATTCCCGCGTGCCGCTTATAATACATTATGGAAGATACCGGTCAACATTTTTCTACAGAATATTGAACTGATTGCATAAAATAAAATCATTTTAAGCTATTTAAATTCAACTTTTATCATCTTTTAGCCTGTTTGCCTTGCCATTCAGCACAAGGTAGTTGGTTTTATATCGAGGTATAACTATAAAAAGATGTAAAACATAAAGATTTTACTAAGGTAAGCTGGCTGAGGAACACGTATACTTCAATCCCACTCCAATAATCACTCAGAGGACTAGTTATGAGCCTAGAACAGCAACTGATTGAACGATTACAGACTTTGTCACCTACTCATCTTGAGGTAGTTAATGAATCTTCAAGTCATGGCGGTTATTTCCCGGGTAAAGAAACACACTTTAAAGTTATTATTGTCAGTGAGTCTTTTATTGGCCTGCGATTGGTACAGCGTCATCAGAAAATTTATGCTCTGACGGCAGATTTGATGAGTCCTGGCAATATCCATGCCTTGTCTATTCATGCTTACTTACCGACTGAATGGCCGGGGATTGCACCTGCAAGCCCTGAATGCGCCCATGCGCCTAAAGTTTAACAAGAGTATAAATTATACATGGATACTCATCTGTTCTTAAAAATTATACATATGAGCAGTGCCACACTAGCTCTGATTGTTTTTGTGCTGCGTGGCCTGACCCTGTTTATCGGAACACAGGGCAACCAGCCAAACCCCATCGGACGTAATAAGATACTGGTCGCACTACAGCACTTATCCTTTAGCCTGATCATTTTAACAGGTATTATTTTATTAGTGATGAATCAGTTTATGGTACAGCCTTGGTTTTATGCCAAGATTATTCTGTTTATCGTTCTGTTTTCTTCGCTGATGAAGGCTTTTCGCAAGGACGATTCTATATTATTAGTACAGCGTCGAGCCGGTTTGGCCATTGGTTTATTTGCTTTTATTGCCATTATTTTACTCGTGACCATTAAGCCAAACTTTTAGCACGCTATATACAGCTTGAGTAGCGGTGTGGTTAATTTATAGACTGGTTAAAGGAGCTCATTTCAGAGATTTTCTTTTTATTTAAATCAGCACGTATATATACCATCCCATCTCATCACGAATTTCTTACTGAATATGATTTGACCTGGTGGGTAGACAGATTGTTTAATAAAGAAACAAGCTTTGAGTCCGGAATTCTTAATGAAAAGAATCTATTTATCTGTGGCTGCTGTATCGGCTTTGTTATTAAGTGCCTGTGCAACCCCTGTAAAACCCAGCTATGTTTCTCCCACTCAATATCAGGCATTAAACTGCCAGCAATTGCAGAGTGAATATAATCGTATTCAACAATATCTTGATCAGGGCGTAACACCTGCTACACGTACAGGTGTAGGTTTAGGTTTAGGTTTAGGAATTGGAGGTGGTTGGGGCAGCCGTGGCGGCTGGGGAATCGGGCCATCTGTTTCGGTAAATATGGGGCAGTCCTCAAATACAAAGCGGACTGAAACCGCGCGTCTTTTGGGTGAACAAGAAGCTATTGCACAAGCTGCCCAGTTTAAAAACTGTCCGATCCGGCTGGTTAAACGTGCTACCACCTAAGCTAAAATATTTATATAACTCTGCTTTTTAGTATGGGTATTGGAGAAAAAGGTTATAACTGACTGTGCCTCTATGGCTGCTATAAATTATCGGCTATATATCAAATTTAGGGTCTCGCTATTTTGAAGCAGAAAGCGATAGATCCTCAATATTATGATCGGTCATGATTTAGATATATTTATCCAGCTCAGGTTCTTGTTATAGAGTTGTCTATCTTCTAAAGATGTATGGCGGATATTGTACTATAGAACCGTTATAATTTTTTTTGAATACCTTGTTAATGTTAATTTTCTGAATTAAAGCAGATGTGTTCTTGAAACTAATATAGCCGATCATTTTAAAAGATCGGCTATATTTATAAGGTATAAATGATGATAAAAAAGTTGCAATAGCACTTAACTTTTTTCAGCCACTGTTCGTCTATTTATAATTTTTTGCCGGATAAAACCAATAATACCAGGCAGAATACTTAAAATAATAATACCGAAAATCAGATGGGTAAAATTATCTTTAACAATAGGCATGTTACCGAACAGATAACCTAATGCAATAAAAGATCCAACCCAGCAAAAGGCCCCAACAATATTATAACTTAGAAAATATTTATAGTTCATGCTACCGGCCCCTGCTACAAAGGGTGCAAAAGTCCGGGCAAAAGGAATAAAACGCGCAAAGATTACAGTTTTACCGCCATGCCGCTCGAAGAAACGCTGGGTTTTAAACAGATGTTCTTTATTGATAAAACGCGAGTTGATTTCAAAGACTTTGGGGCCCACCAACCGACCAATATGATAATTAAGTGTATCGCCCAGTACAGCAGCAATAAATAGCAAGATACCCAGCACCCATGGATCCATCATGCCGGTAGAAGCAGCAATTGCACCGGCTGCAAATAACAGGCTATCTCCGGGTAGGAAGGGCATGACGACCAGACCTGTTTCGACAAAAATAATCAGGAATAAAATTGCATAAATCCATATGCCATAATCGCGGACAAATTCGAGTAAATGCTGGTCAACGTGTAAGATAAAATCGAGGAGTTCCATGGGAAAAAACAAGCATACGGGGTGACCAAATCCTAGCAGTGCCTATGCTGAAAGTCAGCAGCAAAATATAAAAAAATACATTTATATAGGGAGTTCAAAAATATCAATAAACTCTTGAGGAAAGAGAAGAGTCATTCAATATAAATCCCTGAAAAACAGGTAAAGTACTATTTTCTGTTTTTTCCCCTATTAAAAAAGCCCATCATCAAAAAATTTTAAAAAATTGATATGTCTGAATAATGTGCTTAATACATCAAAAAATGCTAGAATAGCGCGCTTACTTCGATTGCCTTTCATAGTTGTTTGTCATGACTACCAATACCCAAATTACTGAAGACCGTATTCTGATTCTGGATTTCGGTTCTCAATATAGCCAGCTCATTGCACGCCGTGTTCGTGAAGCAGGCGTATATTCTGAAATGTATGCTTATGACATGTCTGAAGAAGACATTCGTGCTTTTAACCCGAACGGAATTATTCTGTCTGGTGGTCCTGAAAGTGTCCACGTAGAAGGTAGTCCGCGTGCACCACAACTGGTTTTTGAGCTAGGGGTGCCGGTACTGGGAATCTGCTATGGTCTACAAACCATGTGCGAACAGCTGGGTGGCAAGGTAGAGCCTGGTGTGGTGCATGAATTCGGTTATGCCGAAGTAGATATTCTGATTCGCGACGGTCTGATCGGACAGCTGCAAGACCGTGAAAACCAGCTGCATGTCTGGATGAGCCATGGTGACAAAGTGAGTCAGCTACCAGCCGGTTTTAGCGTGACTGCCAGTACGCCAAGCTGTCCAATTGCTATGGTTTCTGATGAAGAACGCCGCTTCTATGGCATCCAGTTTCATCCAGAAGTAACACATACCTCTAAAGGTGCAGAGTTACTTTCCAATTTTGTACATCAGATCTGTGGCTGTCGTGGCCTATGGACTCCAGAACATATTATTGATTTGCGTGTAGAACAGTTACGTGAACAGATTGGTAATGAAAAAGTATTGCTGGGACTTTCAGGTGGCGTAGATTCATCTGTTGTAGCAGCATTGTTGCATAAAGCGATTGGAGACCAGCTAACTTGCGTATTTGTCGACAATGGCCTTTTACGTCTGAATGAAGGCGATCAGGTTATGCAGATGTTTGCGCAGAATATGGGTATCCGTGTAATTCGTGCTGCTGCTGAAGAGCGCTTCCTTGGTGCATTGGCAGGCGAAGTTGATCCAGAGAAAAAACGTAAAATTATCGGCCGCGAGTTTATTGAAGTTTTTGCTGAAGAAGCACGTAAGCTTGACGGTGTAAAATTCCTGGCACAAGGTACGATTTATCCAGATGTGATTGAATCTGCTGCCAGCAAACAGGGCAAGGCCCATGTGATTAAATCGCATCATAATGTAGGCGGTTTACCAGATGACCTGGCTTTTGAACTGGTTGAACCGTTACGTGACCTGTTTAAGGATGAAGTACGTAAACTGGGTACGACCTTAGGCTTGCCACATAGCATGATCTATCGTCATCCATTCCCGGGCCCGGGCCTTGGTGTGCGTATTCTGGGTGAAGTGAAAAAGGAATATGCTGATATTCTGCGTCTTGCTGATGATATTTTCATGCAGGAATTACGTGCCAGTGGCTGGTATGACAAGACTGCCCAAGCATTTGCTGTATTCCAGCCTGTCAAATCTGTGGGTGTAGTGGGGGATGGCCGTCGTTATGCATGGGTGATTGCACTGCGTGCTGTGGAGACAGTTGACTTTATGACAGCACGTTTCGCTCATTTGCCTTATGACCTGGTAGACCGTATATCTACCCGTATCATGAATGAAATTAAAGATGTATCACGTGTGGTATATGATGTGTCATCTAAACCACCTGCTACGATTGAATGGGAATAAACAGGCTATTTACAGGTTGAAGTATTTTATTAGGGTTTTCTATGAATCAGTTTTAAAATGCTCTAGTTAGCTGGCTTAAAATATCCCTTATAAAAAAGGACGCGAAAGCGTCCTTTTTTATGCAGAAAATTTACGTTATAACCGAATCAGATCAAGCAGATTTTATATAAAACATGATAAGAGTATAAAGATGAATCAATCAGGGACCGGAACTATAGAGCCAGCAGAGCATATACTGCCGCATGCAACTCAATTACAGGAAATAGCTACCCGTACCGCTAAAATTGGACAGGGCACTGTAATTCAGCGAGCACTGCCCAGCCGTTATAAACGTATGATTGGTGCGTGGTGTTTCTTGGATCATGCGGGACCAGCCACATTTAAACCGGGGCAGGGCATGAAGGTGGGGCCGCATCCTCATATCGGACTGCAAACTTTTACCTGGATGATTGAAGGAACGGTAATGCACCGGGATAGTGTTGGCTCTGAACAGCTCATTGAGCCGGGACAGGTCGATCTGATGACAGCAGGATATGGAATTACCCATACCGAAGTTTCTCCTGAGTCAGAAACCAGGATGCATGCTGCTCAGCTCTGGATTGCCTTACCTGATGAGCAGCGCAACATGTTACCTAAATTTGAACATTATCCTCAGTTGCCAGTTGTCGAAAAGGATCAGCTACAATGTACTGTACTGGTCGGTGAATTTCTAGGACAGTCTTCTCCGGTACAGGTTTATAGTCCGTTGCTCGGTGTTGATTTAAAAGCTAGAGAAGATAGTCGGCAGGTTTTTACTTTAAATCCACAATTTGAATATGGTTTTCTTGTTCTGGAAGGCAATGCACAAGTGAACGGCCATGAATTACATAAACAAAATATGCTGGTATTGCCCCCTGGTCTGGAAGAGATTGAACTTGAATTAAATAAAGATGCCCGTCTTTTATTGATAGGCGGCGCACCATTTGAAACGCCAATAGTCCTGTGGTGGAATCTGGTTGCACGAACTTCTGAAGAAATAAGACAGGCGCGTGAGCAATGGGAGAAACATGATCACCGTTTTGGAAACGTTGAGGGTCATGCTGGACCGCGACTTGAAGCGCCTCCTGTTCCCGGACAAATGCGTCCTGCCAAATAAGTCCCCTAATGACTGGTAATAGTATATAAAATAATAGGCTAACTGCTGTTGTTTTGATAATTTGATTTTTATAAACACAATAAACTCAGGAATAAAACCATGCTAACTCTACACCATCTGGAACAATCCCGTTCGTTCCGTATTCTTTGGGCTCTAGAAGAGTTAGGTCTAGATTATCAGATTGAATTTTATCGCCGTCAGCCAGATTATACCGGCCCAGATAGTTTAAAGGCCATTCATCCATTGGGTAAAGCCCCTATCTTAACAGATGACGGTCATGTACTGGCTGAGTCTGGTGCAATCCTGGAATACCTGCAAAGCCAGTATGATCAAGAATCACATTTTAAGCCGACCGATCCTGCTGCTCTGCGTGATTATATTTACTGGATGCATTATGCCGAAGGTTCACTGATGCCTTTACTGGTGTTTCAACTGGTGATTTCAAAAGTGGGAGAGCGGGTTCCTTTTCTGATTCGTCCGCTTGCCAATAAGATTACGGATGGTATCCGGGCCGGATTTGTTCAGCCACGCTTGAAAGATCATATTGCTTTTCTGGAGCAGTATCTGGGCCAGCATGAGTATGTCGCGGGTCAATTCAGTTTTGCCGATATCCAGATGAGTTTTCCGCTTGAAGCGATGGCAACACGTCTACAAGGACATTATCCCAGTATACAGAAATATTTAGCCCGAATTCATATACGTCCCGCTTATCAGCAGGCTAAAGCACGGGACCCGGAACAGGCTCAAGTATAACGGTATTTATTATTTATCAGGTATAAATAAAAAAGGATGCGGCCGCATCCTTTTCTATTTTTTCAGGTCTAACGTTTTACCACAATTGAATCAATACCACTATGTTGTAAAGTCTGCTGTGCAATGACAGCAGCTTCCTGTGAGTCATACGGCCCAGAAATGACCCGATACCAGGTTTGGCCATTTTCAGTGGTTTTGATGACATCAGCAGAAAGACCATTCAGGATAATTTCAGCACGGCGTGCATCAGCACTGTCAGGATCTGGAAAACTGCGTACCTGTAAAATAAACGATGGCTGACGTGGTACAGGCGCTTCAGTCACATCTAGGCTACCATCTGCTGGTACTGCATCTGCCGGCGTGGCAGGTTGTACTGGTTCAGGTGCTTCTACGATTACTACAGGTGCAGTATCTTTAGTGGTCTCAGGAATAGCCTGTTCAGGGATTGGTGTAACCTGCTGTTGTGGCAGCAAGTCATAGAAACGGTAATCCTTGTTGGTTTCTTCCTGGTAGTGCTCGGAGGTAATCTGGTTTTTCGGTTTAACCGGTTCCCACGGTTTCCAGAGCATCAATATAACTGCCAGGCAGAGTACAGCCAGTATAGCGACCAGCGTCCCCAACCATTTCGGAATCAGGGGCTGCTTTGGCTTGGTTGACCGTTCAGATACACCGCGTTGCGTTTTTCCAAACACGTGGAAACCTCTCTTGTTATTTTACATGGTAGTCGGTGCAGACACACCGAGCAGTTCCAGGCCATTACGAAGTACTTGCTGAACATTTACAGAAAGTAGTAGACGGGCCTGAGTCAGTTCAGCATCATTACCAAGTACTTTGTGTTCATTATACCAACCGTGGAAAAGCGCTGCCAATTCCTTCAGGTAGTTACCGACCTGATGCGGCTCATAAACATTGGCTGCACGAATCACAATATCCGGGTAAGCCGCCAGCTTGGCCAGCAGTTCAGTTTCTGCATCAAGTTCCAGGCGCGGTGCATGGCTACGTGCTGTAGAGACATTCAAAACAATACCATTACTCGCGGCTTTTTCTAGCATACGGCAGATACGTGCATGCGCATACTGGATATAATATACGGCATTATCTTTACTTTGCGAGACTGCGAGGTCAAGGTCAAAGTCAATATGCTGTTCAGATTTACGCATTACATAATAAAAACGCGCTGCGTCATTGCCAACTTCTTTACGCAGGTCACGCAAGGTTACAAACTGTCCGGAACGCGAAGACATCTGAACCATTTCACCACTACGCCATAAACTCACAAACTGTACCAGTAAAACAGTCAGTTTCTTTGAGTCATAACCCATTGCCTCAATTGCAGCTTTTACCCGCGAGATATAGCCATGGTGATCTGAACCCCAGATATCAATCAGGTCAGTATAACCGCGTTGCAGTTTATTCAGATGATAGGCAATATCCGAGGCAAAATAAGTGGTCTGGCCATTACGGCGTTTTACCACACGGTCTTTTTCATCACCAAATTCGGTTGATTTAAACCAGATGTTGCCATCTTTTTCATATAAAAAGCCGCGTTGATCCAAGGTTTGTAGGGCTTCATCAATTTTTTCAGTGAGCGAAGCTTCACTAAACCATTCATTAAACGTTACACCGAACTCGCCCAGATCATCTTTAATATCATCTAGAATGGCTTTAAGCGCTGCCTGGTGAAACACTCGATAACCTTCACCCAGTAAGTGCTGGGCATTAAAAATCAGGCCATCAATATGCTTTTCTTTATCACCAGAGAGAACGACTTTATTACCTTCACTGTCTGGCTCAGCAGCATATTGAACATCTTCCGGAACATCTTTATAGACATCAGCGACTGGGTGTACATAAGTTTTACCTTTCAGGTCGATAATGCCCTGTGCGATTTCCTTGACATAGTCACCTTGGTAGGCATTTTTAGGAAAAACTAAATCTTGTCCTGACAGTTCAAGATAACGCAGGTAAGTAGAGGTCGCCAGAATATCCATTTGACGGCCAGCATCATTGACATAATATTCGCGATCAACCTTAGCACCTGTCGCCTCAAGCAAAGTAGCGACGGTCATGCCATAAGCAGCACCACGGCCATGACCTACATGCAGGCTAGATGTCGGATTGGCAGAGACAAACTCAACCTGAATTTTTTTCGCAGCATTAACCTGCGTGCGACCATATTGGTCTTTTTGAGCCTGAATCTGGTCGAGTACCGCAAAGCGCTGGTCAGCATTTAAAAAGAAATTGATAAAGCCCGGACCAGCAATTTCAGCTTTGCTAATGTCAGCCACTTCAGGCAGGTTTGCCAGAATTTTTTCAGCCAGATCACGCGGCTTCATACCAGCAGCTTTTGCCCCGATCATGGCAATATTAGATGCGAAATCGCCATGACTGCGGTCTTTGGTTCGGGTCAGGCTACTGCTGTTGGTCCACTCAGTGGGGAGTACCCCTTGGTTCTGAAGGGATTGCACTGCATGATCAAGAGCTGCTTGTATTGCCGTATTCATAATCAGTCGAAAAATAAGTATCGCGGAAAGAGAGCAAATATAACAAATTTCCAGCAGCTTGGGGGAGTGCATTTACAGGGATTAAAAGCGCTTTGGCCGTTTCATTACAGGAAATGCTATAATGCTGCTTATTTTCCTCAAGAAATCTGGAAAATATTTTATAAATTTATATTAAAAACCTAGAGTTATGCCATGAACCAAACGCGTGCGACCATTATCGGCAGTATCCCGAAGCTACCGGCAGCATGCGCTGCCTGGATAATACCTCTTATTTTATCCTGTCTGATGAGTGGAATAATTTCCATGATTAATCTTTTACGCAGTTTAGGTTGGGTCGAAAATTTCTTTCATCTCTGGTTTTGTGCCTGGATGTTATCTTGGCTGGCTGCATTTCCAGCGGTACTGATCCTGTTGCCACTGGTACGCCGTATAGCCGGCCTGTTAGTTGATATGACCCCGCCATCTCCACCTCAGCGTTAATTAATTCCGTGCGGTCAGTGGTTTTTCTAGCAGTTCAGCGTGGTTAAGATGAAAGGTATAAAGGTTGCGGGAATAGTAGACTTTATTAATTTTTATTATTTTGGACTTTTGTTTGAACATATTCCGCTTCTGGAAGATGATAAAGCGCAAAGGGATTGGCAGTTTTTATTGTCGGGTAAGAGAAGAGCCGGATCTGTCTAGTCTCTAGTTTATTAGTCTAGACTTATTCACTGCTGCTCATACAAATAGAAAACCAGCTTTTGATAAGCTATCTGACCATTGAACTCAAAAGATAAAATATAATTTTGCTCAGGTTTGTTTTGAAGAATTTAAACTTTCTCTTTTTTATATAAACCTGCTGGATTCTTCAGAATGTGTCACTGAGCTGCCCCAATGGATTGAGAGTAATTTTATGAATATCTCTTATGCCTTTGGGCTAAAATTTAATAATTCTTTTTTTATGTTTAAAACAGAGCTTAAATCTTCCCTTATTTTTGAAATGGCTCAATAGTTGCCATCTGCAGCCAGAAAAATACTAATCAACAATAAAATCAAAAAGTAGAGCTTTATTATTAGTTATTATTATTTTCAGAGAGTTAAATAGCACAGAAGTATAACAAAATAAAATTTCATCAGAATCCTGTTCAGGACAATATAAAACCAGATCCAGTCTTCGACAACTTTCTTATTCTCTATGTAAATACTCTCAATATCAGTATCACTGTTCGAAATACCCATTTTATATAAAAAGCGCTTAAGCTAAGGGTTAAATCAAGTGAATGAAAGTTGAAGACTGGACAGATCCTTACATTTTAGTCAATCTGGACCAAGTCTATAGGTATGAGATAAATGACCACAGAGCAAAGCAAGCATCCATTATATATTCCGTATGCTGGCTACACCCTATTAGAACTCCCGCTATTAAACAAAGGTTCTGCCTTTACCGAAGAAGAACGCAGTACATTTAATCTGCACGGTTTAATTCCGCATATTATTGAAAGTATCGAAGAGCAGAGCCAGCGCTCCTATCAACAGTACTCTTCTTTTAATGATGCAATCAATAAGCATATTTATTTACGAAATATCCAAGACACTAATGAAACCTTGTTTTACCACCTGATCGAGAATCATCTAAGTGAGATGATGCCGATAATTTATACACCGACAGTGGGTGAGGCCTGTCAGCGTTTTTCTGACATATATCGTCGACACCGAGGAATTTTTATTTCTTATCCGGACCGTGAACATATTGATGACATCTTGCAGAATGTCAGCAAAAAGAATGTAAAAGTTATCGTTATTACAGATGGCGAACGTATTCTGGGCTTAGGAGATCAGGGTATTGGCGGAATGGGGATTCCTATTGGCAAGCTCTCTTTATATACCGCATGTGGCGGAATCAGCCCGGCTTATACCTTGCCTATTACCATTGATGTGGGTACCAATAACCAGCAACTCTTAAATGACCCGATTTATATGGGATGGCGACAGCCACGTATTACTGGTGATGAGTATTATGCCTTTATTGATCAGGTGATTAATGCCATTAAACGTCGCTGGCCAAAAGCCTTAATTCAGTTTGAAGATTTTGCCCAGAATAATGCAATGCCAATATTGCAGACTTATCGCAACAAAATCTGCTGTTTTAATGATGATATTCAAGGAACTGCAGCAGTATCAGTAGGAAGCCTGATAGCAGCCAGCCGTGCTGCTGGCAAGCAGCTTAAAGATCAGGTTGTGGCATTCCTGGGTGCAGGCTCAGCCGGTTGCGGTATTGCTGAGCAGATTGTGGCACAAATGGTTGCGGAAGGTTTAACTGATACCGAAGCACGAGCACGTGTTTATATGGTCGACCGTTTTGGCCTGATTACTGAAAACCAGCCAAACCTGCGGGATTTCCAGCGTAAACTGGCTCAGCGTGCAGATGTCATTGCCGACTGGGCTGATATGGGTGAAGTTATCTCTCTGCTGGATGTGGTCAGGAATGCTCAGCCAAGTGTATTGATTGGAGTATCTGGGCAGCCCGGGCTATTTACTGAAGAAATTATTAAAACTATGCATGCGCATTGTGAGCGTCCAATTGTAATGCCACTTTCTAATCCGACTTCTCAGGTTGAGGCTGTACCCGCTGATATTATCCAGTGGACGGAGGGGAAAGCTTTAATTGCAACCGGTAGCCCGTTTGCACCGGTCAACTATCATGGCAAAATTTATGAGATTTCCCAGTGTAATAACTCATATATTTTTCCAGGTATCGGTTTAGGTGTAATTGCCTGTGGCGCCACCCGGATTACAGATAGCATGCTTATGGCTTCGAGTAATGCCCTGGCAGATTGTTCACCTATGTTAATTGATCCAGAGGCAGACTTATTGCCGAGTATTGATGAGATTCAAAAGGTCTCTAAAATTATTGCTTTTAAAGTTGCGAAAGCAGCTATGGAAGCTGAAGTTGCTCCTCTCATTAATGATGAGCTCTTACAGAAGTGTATTGAAGAGAACTTCTGGAAACCGGAATATCGTCGCTATAAACGAATTCCTTTTTAACTTTAAATAAATTCAAGGAGCTTCGGCTCCTTTTTTATTATTCAATAAAAAAGACTTTAACCCCAAAGCTGGACGATTACGGCGATCTTGCATTAAAATGCGCCCAATTTATAACATCAATAATTAAAAAGAAGGCAACCATGCTGAAGAATATTTATTCTCTTTTTGAGCAGATGGGGCTAGGCGCATTAAAACGGGCCCTGCATGTCCAGTTTTCTCTTCCTGAACTTAACCAGCAGGTTTTTCTGCAACGTATTGATGGGCAGCATCGTATCAATCATGGTTTAAAAATAGAATTAATTTGCCTCTCAACCAATGCACATCTTCCGTTAAAGCAATTTATTGGTTGTCAGGTAGCAGTTGACCAAGTGACTGATACCGGGCAACTCAGCCGCAATTCGGGCATCATTACCCAAGCCAGTCAAGGTCAAAGTGATGGAGCGCTCAGCGTTTATAAACTTGTCTTGGAAGATGGCACTGTTCTCTGGCATAAACGTCGCAACAGTCGGGTGTTTATGAATAAGAGTGTGCCTGAAATCAGTGAAATTCTATTCAAGGAATGGCAAGCCAAAAGTCCATTATTTACAGCTAGTTTGAGTCTGGATTTAAGTGGTCTGTCCCAAAACTATGACGTACGTCCTTTTGTAATGCAGGCCAACGAGACTGATTATGAGTTTATAACCCGTTTGTGGCGTAGTGAGGGCATTAACTGGCTGGTCGATGAGCAAAGCTATCTGGTTGCACACCAGTTACAGGAAATTCAGCCACAGAAATTACGTTTGATTGATGACAATATGCATTATACAGCGCTTAAACGTGGCCTGATAAATTTTCATCATAGTCATGCGACTGAGCGTTTTGACAGTATCACCAATCTGACGGCCTATCGTAATCTTCAGTCAACGGCTACCCATGTACAACGCTGGCAGGCAGATAGTTTAAGTCAGGATGAAGGGAACGGTTCGGTACTAAGTACACATCAGCACAGCGAACAATATGCCAATGAAAGTCTGAGTCTTGAACAGGCCTGGTCAACCAGTCCAGCATGGATTGGTGACTTGAATGGTGCAGACCAGTCAACCGTTTCAGGTTCAGCACAGGTAGAGAAGCTGAATTCTATCTTTAACCAGTACCAAGATAGTCAGGCTAAATATTTTAAGGCAAGCAGTAGTGTACGGGATGCACAGGTCGGCTACTGGTTTGAGTTAAATGGGCATCCTGAAATTGACCAGCATACTGGAGCTGACAAACAGTTCCTGATTTATGAAAAAACCTTTTATAACCAGAACAATTTACCTAAAGATATACAAAGCCAGATTGACCACTTGATCAGTATTAAAGACTGGTTATCTTCAAACGATGAGCGACAGGCCAATGAACTGGTCCTGATACGCCGTCAGGTAAAAGTCGTTCCTGAATACCAGCCGCTGGTCCATCGTCCACCTGCCTATCCACAACGTGCTCGTGTAGTCGGGCCAGAAGGCGAAAGTATTCATGTAGACCAGTGGGGCCGTATTAAAGTCCGGTTTCTGTTTACTAGGGTAGATGACCATAGCCATGATGGAGGGGCCGGCAGTAATAATAATGATACTGACTCAGCCTGGGTAGATGTACTCACACCATGGGCAGGAGAAGGATATGGGGCCCGCTTTTTACCTCGTGTTGGTGAATTGGTGGTGATCGATTTTTTTGACGGCAATGTAGATCGCCCATTTATTATAGGGCGTATTCATGAGGCAGAGCGTTATCCGACCCGTTTCGATATTAAGGGGCAACTACCTGATACCAAAAAACTTAGTGGTATTCGTAGTCAGGAAGTTAATGGTAGTGGTTTTAACCAACTACGATTTGACGATACCACGGGTCAGATTAGTACCCAGCTACAAAGTAGCCATGCAGCGACACAATTGAATTTGGGAAATCTTAGTCATCCTAAAGACAAAGCGGTTAGCAATAGCCGAGGTGAAGGTTTTGAACTTAGAACCGATGCTTGGGGAGCATTACGTGCTGGTAAAGGAATGCTAATCAGTACCTATCCACAGGAACAAGCCATAGCTGACCATCTGGAAGCTACACAAGCCCAGTCTTTACTGTCGGAAGGCTATGAAAGCATGAAGATGCTAAGCGAAATTGCTACCAAACAGCAGACTGATGCATTAAATGTGATTAACCGCTTACCAAAACTTATCCAGTCACTTGAACTAAAAACTACAGGGCAGGCGTTAAACAGCACACTGAACTTATTTAAAGAAAGCATGAGCAATGATCCAATCCATGCACTAAAAGATTGTGGCGGGTTTATTGAAGAAATAGGTTCTTTAGGCGGTGATGTGAAAGGGGTTATAGATGAATTCAATACATTTTTTACTGATGCTAAAGATGCAGTGGAGAACTTAAAAGAGTTTATTGAAAATGTTGAGGAGCATGGTGCTGATATTGTAAAAGGCAAGCTTGCCAGTATTAAAGACCAGATTCAGCAGAACCCATTTGAAAGTATTAAAGAAGTGGGAAAAGTCTTAGCAAATGTAGATATGAAAGACTTTGACCTAATGAGCGTATGTGGAACCTTTAGTAAAGGTAGCAAGCTGCAAATCACTCCTTCTAAAGCATTGAGTTCGTTACAAGGCTTTATGGAAGGCTATACCCAAGGTTTAGAAAGTAGTCCCGATACTAAGCAGCAAGAGCAGGGCAAAATTTTTAGACAGGCATTGATGTTATTAGCTTCACCAAATGGTATTGCTTTAACGACACCTGAAAATATTATTTTGCAGGCTTCTCAGGATATTGCCGAGAGTGCCAGTGGCTCAATTAACCTGAGTGCGCAAAAGAATATTATTGGACATGCACAGGACAAAATTAGTCTGTTTGCTGCGCAAAAGGGGCTCCGCGCTTATGCAGCAAAAGGGAAGCTCGAGCTACAAGCACAAGATGATGCGATTGAGGCGATTGCTAAGAAAGTTATTAAACTGATTTCTACTGAGGAAAAGATTGAAATCACCAGTCCGAAAGAGATTGTCCTGACAGCAGGTGGCTCTCAGCTGAAGATCAATGCCAACGGTGTTTTTTCAACCACAGGCGGTAAGTTTGAAAGTAAAGCTGGGCAGCATTTGTTTACGAGTGGGGCAACTGTAAATGCTGAGTTGCCGAAAATGCCTGAGAGCGGAGTCTTTAGTCGTCGGTTTGATTTTAGTGAATTGATTAATACTGATTTATTGAAAGATGGATTTAAATATAAAGTTATTAATCATGCTAAGAAAACAGAATACATAGGTTTTCTTGATCATTTCGCAAGGACGGGACGAATCTTTAGTGATAACCCAGATGGCGTTGAAATTGTTTTACTTGGTAAGAATGATGACAGTTCAGATAAGCTACACTTGGTTGAAGAAGTGATCACGAAAGGGCAAGGTCATGGTTCAGATGAGGCCTGTTGCGGTGGTGATGATCATTATAATCATGAGCACGATAGTGATGAACATATTGAAAATACAGATTTAAAAGCAGATTTTGAAAGTTTTGGACTTAAGGATTAATTTAATAATGAAAACTGTAAAGATAATAATTGGTGCATGTATTTTGCTAAATAGTATAAATTTACATGCAGAGAGTGCCAAAGAATGTATGAAATATTGGAGCGAGCCAGCAGTACAAGTGATTGTATTAGAAGATGTTCAGTGTCCTGATATATGGGAAGATAACTTTAATAAAGAAAACAAAAAAATAGCAAAAAAAATTGGCTTTGATTTAAAAGATAAAAATTGGACATCTACAGGAACATGTAACCATGTTCAGTATAAAAATAAAAATTATTATATTTATTGGGCGGAAATGAAACATAATAAAACTGATCTTATCATGATTTATAATGATATTAATTCATTCGCATATTCAAGAGAAATAGATCGAAAAAAGATTAAAGGTGGGTTTAGAAAAGAAGATTCCGTAGATGTGAATTTATCTTGTAGTAAAGTTGGAGAAGATGTAAATATTGTATCGACTTTAAATGGGTATTTATTCAAAGAAACATCTATTAGTAATATTTCTAAATATAAGATTCATGACAGGTTTAAATAATGAAAAAGACTATAAAATTTCAAGATGGATCAGTACAAGATTTTGAATTAAATAGAAATGGATTTATACAAGCTGTTAGCTATAAAGAATCAAGTGCTGATTTGAAACTAAGCTTAAACCACAAATCCAATATAATAGCAGCAGCTAAAAAAAGCTCGGGAGGATATCGTGGTTTTTTTCAAATGGGAGAGTCTGCGTTATTTGAAACTGGATACTATTTAGGAGATTTAGGTGTAGATTTTAGAAAGCTAAACCCAGAGAAAGAGAAGCAAAGAATAAATACGATTAGGACAACTTTTGATAAAAATGACTGGAAAGGGGAATGGTCAGGTAAGAATGGAATTCATTCTTTCAATGATTTTCTTACAAAGCCTGAATTACAATTAATGGCAGTGAATGATTGGATAAATTTTCTATGTAAACGTATGCAGATATTAAATTTCAATCAATATTATGGGAAAATTATTAACGGGGTTGAGGTAACTGAATCGGGAGCAATAGCTGGTGCTCATTTAATGGGTGAAGGAGGACTAGCAACTTTTCTTGGTTCACCTGTATTTAAAAAAAAATCAGCTGTATCTGATGATAATGGAACACATATTTCTTCATACTTATCAATGTTCGGTGGTTTTGATTTAGAAAGCTGTTGCAAAAGAAAAATTTATATTACTCTAAAAGATAGTTCAGGCTTAGAATTAAAAAATAAAGAAGTAACAATTATTTCTAAAAACAATGGTAAATATATTTTAGGAGAAACAAGAGTTAAGGTTAAGAGTGATGAGAATGGTAACCTTCCAGTTATTGTTAGAAACCCAAATACAGAAATAAAAATTGTTGCTGATGGAAAAGAGTCGAATAGTATTATTCAAAAAGCGAATGAAAAACAAAAAGCAACTTTAAGTGATTTTAAAGTTACAAGCCATTCAGCAACTTTAGAGACAGATGGTACACCTCAACCGAGACCTCAGGTAAATAAAACACCTCAAGAGGTAAGAAATGAACAGGGACAATCTTCGCCCTCTCAAGAGGCAGAGGCAACTCCTGCATCTAAAGATGTAAACTTTAATATTGAAATAGTCGAAGGAGATTCTGGTAAAGCAATCTCTAATATGAATTTTTTTCTTACCTATAAAGGTAATATTAAAAAACATACAGCTAATAGTGGTGGGATCAAAGAAGGTATTATTGCGGAAGAAGGACAAGATGTTGAGGTTTCAGTAGAAGGTGATGGACAGAAACAGATAATTCATCATTTTCAAGTTAGTGCTGCATTAAAAAATAAAACAGTTAAAGTGAAGCTTCCTGTACATTCTTTTAATATTTTAGTAACTCAAGATAGTAAACCTATCCCCAACACATTATTTAGTCTTTTTTATCGAGGTCGAGAAATACCAAAAAGAACAAATAATCGCGGTGTAATAAATGTAAAAATGTTAACCGGTTTTGTTTTCGGCTTTGGCATAAGAGGAAAAAATCTAGTTTTAAGTCGTGTTGAAAAAACAAGCTCAACTAAACCCTTTACCGTGAATGGTAGCGCTGTTCAGGCATCGAAATTATATGAAGTTGCAGATGCAAAACGTAAACAAGCAGAAGATCTAAAAAGACAACAACAGCAGAAAGATGTTCAGGAAAAGAAAGCAAAAGAAGAAGCAGAAAAAGCAAAAACTGATGCAGATAAGAAGAATCAAACGAAGCAAAATAATACGTATACTGAAAATGGAGGAAAGCCATTAACGACGGTAAGTAATCAATCACCGCCAACAAGTGATACGACTCGATATCATATTTATCATGATGGAAAAATCAAAAGAGAGAATAAAGCGGCGACAGGCTTTGCTGAGTTCATTTATTATGACCAAAATGGTAAGACTCATAATTTAGGGAAATCTAAATTTATTAAGGCGCCTATGCGTAAAGCAGGAAATGAGGTTATTTCTGGAAACTGTTATCTTATTGATTTTACAAGACATGGATCTTATAGGAGTGGTAATATTGGATATAAATGGTTTATGACAGGAGGGAATATAAGATTTTATTTAAATGGTATTACTATGTCCGGAGTTCTTGGTGCATTCATGAGTCTTGGTTATGAAGAATACCCAAGTTCGGGGGGGAGCCTGATTGACGGTAGTTCACAAGCACCAAGTGTTACACATCGTAATGGTGAAGCATGTGATTTTAGATACATAGGGAAAAATAATGCACATAGAACGAACGCAATTTGGACACAAAATAATGATTATGATGAACAAAGGAATATTATTTTAGTTCGTGAGTTAAGAAAGTATGGCTTTACAGTATTTTATACTCAGGATGGTTATAATAAAAGACCTAAAATATCAGGCACAAGCTATGCAAAAAATCATTATCACCACTTACATATTGGCGCATGCTCACCCAAAATTGAGGATATTTAATAATGTATAAACTATATATTTTCCCTTTATGTTTTATCATGATAGCATGTAATGCTAAGGAAAAAACTAAGATAGTAGATAATAATTCTTCATTAAATAGTTTATTGTCTGAATTTAAAAATATGAATATAGGCCAAGATTACAATAAGTTAGAAAAAGAAGGTCTTGTAAAGCAAGTGGATGATACGGAAATTATTGATAATTGTTTATATGCAGAAACTAAAGATGAGAAGATTGATTATTTAGTTTTTAATAATAAGATTTCAACTGCCTCATATCAAAAGTCAGAGTTTATAGGACTTCCTGTTACAGATTTAAAATCTAGGATTAAAGACCTAAGTTTAGTGAGAAATGCATATGATGATAATACCTACTACTTGCAGTATAAATTTAATAATAATGATGGTGTTAAATTTTATATTGTCGAAAATAAAGTGGCAGAGGTCACATATGGAAGTCTTGATAAATTGAAATATCAAGAAGGATGTTCATAATAGTATTTTCTTTAATATTAAATTTTTTAAATATAATAAATTTAGAATTTATTCAATAGCTAAGCCCTGAATTCATAAATGGCAATCGAAATAGTAATAATGAAAATGTATCTGTTAGCTTAACTATACTTATAGTTTTATCAATTTTAGAATGCTCAAGATTATTATATAATTTATTCTCAAGCTGAAATGCCAAAGGTTATCCTAATTAGTGGCTAAATTTTTAAATAAAAATCTGAGTAAGTTCGAATATAATATTTGTATTTGATTTTTAAAGGAATTTAATATGATTTTTTTCAAAAAAGATATATATATTTTATATTTAGTAAGTCTAAGTGGTTTAACATCTTTATGTATAAATGCTTCAGAAAACAAGTGTCAATCTGATAATATAAATCAAAATCTAAACTGTGTTTTAAAAAATAATGAATTTCTAAAAAATGAATTGATTAATAAAGGGAATAATAGAGAAAAAGATGTAAAAAAATGGGAGAAAGAAGTTTCTAATAAGTGTGAAGGTCACTTAAATTATGGTTTAGGTGAAGGTCCTGCTGTAGCTCGTGAATCTTGTTATAATCAAGAATATAAAAGCAGATTAGGTAATTTAAGTCACTCAAAGAAAAATATTGAAAGACCGAAAAATTTGAAAAATAATGATGGTTTTTATATAACACCACTTCCTTATAATTCTAATAATCATATTAACTGTATTTTATTAGAAGAAAAAAATAGTTGTAGTCAAATAAATTTAATTAATAGTACTAATCTTATTAAGGTTTATAATTTTATTAATCCAAGTTATGGTGATTCAGTTATTTTTCCAGAAACAAATAATGGTGTGTTATTAATTGCTTCGCCTTCTATAAGTGAAAATGAAAGCCCAGAAATAAATCTTATGACGGTTAATAAGTTTGGCTTAGTTAAGAGTATTACATTGGATGTTTCTAAAAATATTTTAATTAACCAAAACTATGAAGTTTTTTATAAAGAATCTGGCCAAAATCACAAGCTAAGATTAAATGAAGAGGGTAGATTTGTTAAGTAATTTATTTTATATATAGATAATATTTTAAAAGCTTGAATCTGAAAAGTTGCTGGAATGTTATTTTATAATATCAAAAGAAGTTGGGTTTGAAGGTTTAGTTTTAAAAAAAACCTCATGTATAAAGGATCTATTTAAAAATGAAAAACGTATCTGTTAGCTCAACTTTACTAATAATTTTATCAATTTTAGGATATTTAAGTAATACATTTATAGCAAAGAATATAAATAAAATCGATATCAAAAGCTGTTCAATTGATTTTGATGAAGTGGATTTTTGTACCAAAGAAAGATTAAAAGATTATAATAATATATTAAAAAATAAAGTATTAAATTTTAATAAAAATAAGTTTCTAATGAGTTTTAAAGAAAGAAAGTATTTGTATTTTACTGTTATCGATTTGGATGTAAAAAAGGTTTTTACATTTCCAGCATCATTAAGCGTGATGTCAAATATTAAACCTATAGAGTTTTCATCAGATAAAGATTTATTTTACTTAAAAGTTATACTGGTTTGATAAATAAAATTACCGGTTTTTTCGAAATATTTCTCTAAATGTGCCGAAAGAAATCCAGTGAAAAATATGAGCAGTTTGAGAGGTCAAATAATCAGATATATTCTTTATCTGAGTTAAAGAAAATATCTCCTGATCTTGTGAGTATATTTGATAATAATAAAATAGATTCATTGAATGCAGATACTTTTAGGTTTCTACCTGAATTTAAAGGTAGCTTTTATACTATTGCTGAAAAATATATAGATACAGAAAATAAATCTAGTTTTGAATTCTATCTAATCAAAATAAGACCTGAGCTGGTGGTAGTGAAAATAGGTGATTATTACTCAATTGATAGCTCTGGAGTGATTAGTTATAAAAATGAGAATGAAAAGCTATTAAAGAAAAATTTAAAATAAGAATAGTGTAATATACCCTATCCAAGTTGGGATATATCTTTTAAAATAAAAAATTAATGGTAATGGGTTTAAAATAATAAGGAATTTGAAATGAAATTTTTGAAAAAAGTAATGATATTTTCTATTGGTTTAGTAATATCAAGTAGTCCGTCAGTCGCCAAAGAAATCAATAAAATAGAGAAAAATATTAGAGTAATTAAATATCCTATATCATCAAATTTTATTCAGAATGTAGAGAAAATAAATCTGAAAAAGAATGCAAAAAAATAAGTGATATAAAAGATTATTCTTATAAATCAACGAAAATTTTAAAAGAACTCCCAGTTGAAGGGAGGTTTTTGTCAGATGGTAAAATAAAAGATCTTAATGTAGATAATTTTAGATTTATATCTAAAGGTAATGATATAGTTTACTCTATAGCTGAAAAATATGTAGATACAGATGAAGAGGCTAAATCAGAATTTTATTTGATTAAAATTAAGCCAAAACTAGAAATAGAAAAAATAGGTTATTATTACTCAATTGATAGCTCCGGGATAATTAGTTATAAAGATGAGTATGAAAAATTATTAAAGAAAAATTTAAAATAAAAATATGTGATATACCTCCTCTAAGTTGGGGTGTATCATTTAAAAAATAAAAAATTGATAGTAATTGGTTTAAACTAATAGGAAGTTTGAAGTGAAATTTTTGGAAACAGTAATAATATTTTCTATTGGTTTGTTAGTATCAAATTGTGGATTTTCTAAAGAAAATAATCAAAATTTTGAAAGTGATAAGAAGAACGTTTCTAATGATTTTGTTACAAAAGATAAAGTTTTAAAGTGTAACTTTGACCATAGTTTTATTGATTTTTGTTCAGATAATTATTTAAAGCTTTATAATAATTCATTGAGAAAAAAAGCAAACTTTGCCCAAAATAAAGTTGCTTTAGTAATTGATAAAGAAAGAGATACTGGAAAAGGTGCACCTAGAAAAGTTAAATACTTTGTCGTATTAGATCCAACAACGAAAAGAGTATATCCATTAGGACAATCTGTTGGTTATTTTGTTAATGATAGATTAGAAGAGATCATAAATGAGCCTCCTCGTATTAAATTTAGTCAAAATAATAATCAAGTTTGTCTATCAGGTACAACATTTTCGTATCAAGATAATAATATAAATGTTGAGAATGAATGTTATAAATTCAATCCAAATGATAAAGATTTTTTTAAAAAAGTACAGAAACAAAAAAATATAAAATATGAAAATAGCAATTTTCCCATTACATTTGAAAAGAAAAAATTTATGTGTAATGGAGTGAAGTGTAAAGAAAATACACTTACAAATGATAGTTTAAAAGAAATATCAAATAATGATAAAAATAGTGAACTTCGATTTCTTGTAAATGAAAGAGGATTTGATACAACCTATATTAATGCTTCTGCTGGTAGTAAGATTTTATATGTTTTAAAATATAGTGAGGGTGATAGTGAGCAAGAAAATATATATTTATCCTATTTTTTAGATGGTCTATTTAAAACCAAAGTATTAGGAGAAGTTAAATTATTTAAAATAGATAGTAGTCAGAATGTATATTTTAATGGTAATAAAGTTATCTTAAATTAATTTTTTAATAAAACAGTAATATTTTTATTTACTGTTTTATCTTTTTAAATATAAAGTTTCTCTAATAATGATATTTTATATAAGATAAATAAATAATTAGTTATATTATTAAGTATAAATTATGCATTACTTATGATTAATTATAAAAAATACTTAAAACTTTACTAAAATAATATTGCTAAACTTAATGGTGGTATCATTAGTAGTTCTATTTCTAGTAATAAACCTAGACAAGGTGCAATATATACAGATAACTCAATGAAAAATACTTTATTATTAATACTAGTTTTGTTAGTTTCTGGATGTTTCAATACAGCTAATACTGTTTATTATTCATATAAGAAATGCACTTTAAAAAATGTTTATAGTGAATTTAATTATATAAAATATCAAAATAGTTATACATTATTTGCTTATAAGCCTCCTAAAACAATAAAGTTAGAGGGGTTGATTTGATAGGGAATGGAATCCCTAATATTATAACTGAATGTTTTACAAAAGAAGGTTCACATTTTAATATTTGGGGAGGGCTTAATAATGAAGAAATATATAGTAAGGGATTGTTGGATGTAAGGAATAAGTATAGAGAAAATTAATAATATTTATGATAGATAAAAATTCTAGTTAAAGATATAGATGCTTTAATACTAAAAGTACCTAAATTAATATTATATTTCTAGTTGAATTTTATTGTAAAAAGTATTAATTATAGAAATTTTTAAAGCTATTTATATTTTTAATTATCATAAAATTTAAAATAAAGAATTTTTTAGAATTTAATTAAAGTAATGTATTATTTAAAAAATATATATAGAGATTATGCAATAATGATTAGAGTCTTTTTTTTATTTTTAATTAGTTTAATGTATGCAGTTACAACTGAGGCAGGTCAGCCTAAGTCAAGTAATACAAAACTTTATTTTTCATATCGAATCTGTAAAAATTCAGAGAAGTGTAAGCATCTTATACCCACAAAAAAAGTGAATAATTATCTTTTTAAAAGACTTGATCCTGCACGTGATGAGTTTTATATAAAAGATAATAATGATAATTTTATCTTATATTATAAAAATGTTTATAGTGAAGATGTCCAAGTAGGATGGGCAGAAGCCAAAGCAGATAAAAATAATAGTGGTGAGTTGAGTTTAAATATTGATAAAATTAACCTGGCTTTGGGTGGGATTGATTTTATAAAGAATGGATATGCAACTAAACAGGCTGAATCAAAGAATTTTAAGTTAGGAATTTATTATTTAGCTGATAATTATACAGGTGCTCCATATTATCAAAAGCAAAAAATAGTATTTAAGAAAAATGCTGGAGATTTGATTTTAGAATGCAATAGCTATTTAAATAATCCTTCTGTAAAAGATGAATCTTATGGAGTTTTTTATGGAGTATGTTCCGAAGGAGAAAAAGTTTACTTTAAGCAGGTAAACTGATTTAATTATCCTTTTTTATATAAATATAAGGCTAATAGCTTTTATATTTTTTAAGTTAAGTTATTAACCAAAACTTTAGATTTAAGACTAATAATTTTTAATTTAATTTTATTAAAATGTAAGAAAGCTCTAAAATACTCTAGAGCTTTAAAAATATACCCTTCAGTTTTTTAACTCTCTAATATCACTTCAAGTAATTCTGCGCTAGGCGCAAAGTAATATGCCCCATCAAGTGGAGTAACAAAATGTAATAAACGGTCATGAATACCATCACCACTGGTTCCAAACATACGGTTCAGCATGAGATCGATAATGTTAAGGTCTTTAGTATAAGCAATAAAGAAAAGACCCTGATCACCTTTCCCATCACCATATGGGAGACTATGACGAAGAATCTCCATTTCCTCACCATTTTCATCTTCTACCACGGTACGTGCTATATGCGCATTCTCAGGTTTTACCTCATCATCCAGTTCAATAGACTCAAGTTTGGTACGGCCCATGATCTGCTCTTGAGTATCTACTTTTAAACGTTTCCATTTTTCCAGGTCATGTGCATAACGCTGGGCGAAAATAAACGATCCATCTGCAAAGACACCACTGTCTTCAGGCAGAAGCGCAACCTCTGCACGGTCATCGTTAAATTGTGGGTTTTCAGTACCGTCAATAAAGCCGGTAATATCACGCCCATCAAAGTAGCGAAAACATACCCGCTCATCCAGCACCTCAACCTTATCTTTGATTCCCTCAAAAAATGCCTGGCTCAAGGCAAAACAGATGTCAGCACGTGCGCTGGCAATATGAATGAATACATCGGCAGGTACCACCGGCATCTGAAAAGTACCCTGCTGAGGAGCAAGCTGTTTAAAACCAGAAGGCATTTCTTTATAAAGCTGGAGCCATATTTCTGGACCGAAAGCAACGGCCGCTTTAATCTGTGCAGCAGGGTGCTGGGTAATCAAGCGGTCTCGTGTACTATGCAGTAGCGCGATGTGCTCCTTAAGCTCAGCCACTGAAAAATCTTTTAAACGTAAACTGATAAAACGTGCATGGTCAGAAGGTAAGGGAAGGATTACCGATTGAGCAGTCATTAAAAACCCCACAAAATTTTATACAGGCTTAAGCCTTATGAAATACTTGTTCTGATCTTCTGTACAGTAAAAATCAGGATAAATAAAATTGCCATAGTAAGTACAATACTTAAGCCGGTCGAAATGTCCAGACCAGCACTTGACCATAGTCCTACCGTTATTCCAATCTGTGCCATCACAAATGCCCAGATCACCATTTGTCTGGGTGAATGTGCAAGCAGACGGGCCGTCAGCGCAGGTATGACCAGTAATGCTCCCATCAGTAAAGAACCTACGGCACGCAATGCCAGAACTGTAAACAGCGCCAGCAGTAACATGAAAATCAGGCGCTGCCATTGGTTATGGATGCCTTCGCTGGCTGCAATATCCGGATCAATTGCAGTACGGATCTGGGCTTGCCATGATTTATAAAGCACGGTGAGTGCCAGCAGAATAACTGCAGCAAATGTAGGTAAGTCATTCCAGCTGATTGTGAGCAGGTCACCGAACAGATAACTGAGCAGTTCAGGCCTTAAACTGGGCAAGTGCTGGATAAACAACAGGCCGGAACAGAGCAGGGTCGCTGAACACAGTGCCAGTAAAGCATCACTCGGCAAGCGCGGATCATGCAATACCCATAACACTGCCACCAGTAATAAGGCCAGTAAAGTAACACCCATCCATAGTGGTAAGCTAAGTGCACCTGCAACGGCAACGCCAAGCAAAGTGCCATGCGCCATGGTGTCGGCAAAAAATGACATCCGTCGCCACAGCATCAGACAGCCAAGTGGAGCGGTCAGAAAGACCAGCAGGGTACCCATAATCCACGCAGGAAGCAGAAGTTGTAGCCATTCCATCATTACTTAAACTTCCGGTTCAGGGTGGATATGTGGGCGGGCATCATGCTGACAGGGTTCAGCATGGTCGCCATGCGCACAGCGGTCATGATGATGCTGATAAAATACACGTTGGGTTCCAAAGATTGCCTGATATTCAGGATGTTGCTGAACATTCTCTGGCAGGCCACTACAACAGATATGCTTGTTGAGGCAAACCACACGATGCGTGCCTTGCATGACCCACTGCAAGTCATGAGAAACCATTAATACGGCACAGCCATAACGTTCCGGCAGGCTCCGTACATAGGCATACAGTTCGGCCTCAGACTGAATGTCAAGCCCTTGCATGGGTTCATCCAGAACCAGGATATCTGGCTGGCGCAGTAATGCACGTGCCAGTAATACCCGTTGCCGTTCACCTCCGGAAAGTTGTTGCACTTTAGATAACTCTAACTTGCTGATACCCGTATCTCGGATGATTTCTGATTTGATCTGCTGGGAGCAGTTTTCTAAAGCCAGCAGGTCTTTGACGCGCAATGGCAAGCTATGTGATGGGTTAAATTTTTGTGGCACATACGACATCTTTAGCGTTTTAGCTGTGCGGACATGACCAGTGCTCGGCTGCATAATGCCCAGCAATATCTTAATCAGGGTAGACTTGCCAGCACCGTTTGGACCGATCAGGGTCACAATCTCCCGCTCATGGAGCGTAAAATTAACCTGCTTAAGAATATCCAGCTCATCAAGCCTTACACTGATATCTTCAAGAGAGACCAGGGGCAGGGGAGAGCTTAGGCCGTGGTGTTGCACTGCTGACATAATCCTGAAATCTCGATAATACTGTGGTGCGCATTGAAATGATCAGAAGCTGCCAGTTGTTCCAGCTGCTGCATCAAGCCTTGTGCCGATGCCTCTTTAACAATGTGGCAGCGCGTACAGATCAGAAAAGCAGCCTGATGACCTTCTCTTGGATGACAACAGGGAATATAGGCATTAATCGAAGTCAAACGGTGAATAAGGCCTTTTTCCAGCAGAAACTCTAGCGTACGGTAAACAGTAGGTGGTGCAGCCGGCCGGTCAGTATTACTTTTCATTTTAGCCAGCAGGTCATAGGCCCCCATCGGGCTGGAAGCTTTCAGAATCAGCTCCAGCACCTGTTTACGTAAAGGAGTAAGACGTGCACCCGAGGCAATACATAAGCTTTCTGCTTCAGCAAGACGTGCTTCAACGTTATGATGGTCATGTACGCCGTGCAATGTGTCATGATGTCCATGTGAACATGAGCTCATGCTAAAACCTCGAAAATAATTTATTAAATATTAACATGAAGCCTAAGCATGTTTCGAACAGGCATAGGTATTTTTGTAGAATTGTTATATTATAACATTAAAGGGTCTTGGTTTCTTCTTCATGTTACGTTTTATTCTTGTTGCTCTGGCACTATGCAGTTGTACCTTAAGCTGGTCAAATGACCTGGTTGTATCTACACAACCTATTTACCTGATCAGTAAAGCAGTTACCCAAGGAATCGAGCAACCCAAGCTACTATTAGCCAATCAGAGCGGGCATGATATTACTCTAAAGCCGGCTCACCGTAAGATCATTCAGGATGCTTCTCTGGTGATCTGGCTTGGGAAAGCTCATGAAGCTCCTTTAGACAAGGTATTGAGCAGCCAGCCTAAAGCAATCTCTATCCTGGATTCAGGACTGGTGAAGCTGCTGCCACTTCGAAATACACGTGGTAAAGCATTACCAAATACTGTCGATACCCATATCTGGCTTGATCCGAATAATGCGGTACGTATTGGCTTTTTTATAGCGGCCTTACGTTCACAGCAGTATCCGGCACATCGGCAGGCTTACTGGAATAATGCACGGGCATTCGCAGCACGTATGCTCAAAGTGACGCAACAATATAACCAGACTGGTCAGTCACGTCCGTACTGGTCTTATCATGATGCTTACCAATATTTGGAAAGACCTCTTAATCTGCGCTTCGCTGGTGCCTTAACTGATGATCCACATATTGCTCCAACTATGAGTCAGATTCGTTACCTGAACCAGCAGCGGCCAAGTCAAAAAATGTGTTTGCTGGCAGAAGGCCATGCCAGCCAGGCCCAGTATCGTAGCCTGAATCCGATCATATTTCAGAAGGTCGACGAAAGTATGAGTAATGAGCAGGATTTTATTGTAGCGTGGAAAGATCTGGCTGATCAGGCCCATCGCTGTGTAGTAAATGCACGATAAACAGATAAAAAATAAACACCCTGAAAATCTCTCAAGAACCGGCTGAGGATTGAAAAAAACCATAGTTCAATCGGGAAAAGATTGCATGTTCAGGGGTGTAACTCTATAATGCCTGCGATTAAAAACGATCATCAGCTAAACTTGTCAAGCATTTATGCTGTAAGTGGGTAAAAATGAGCCGAACTAGTCGCTTGATTGACCGACGGTTAGCGAAAGCTTTGGTCTACCTGCAAGCATTTATGATACCTGTGTCTGCTTTGATAGCATGGCTTGTAAGTGATACAACCGCAGCATTAAGTGCCGCACTTGGTGCATTGGTGTGCTGGCTTGCAAGCAGTTATTTCTCATGGCAGTCATTTAGAACTGCCGGGGCAAGAGCTTCAAAGCAGGTTCTATTGAATATGTACCGGGGTATGCTCGGCAAGTTTGCAATCATGATTGTTGGCTTTATTTTAATTTTAAGCAATGTACAACCACTGTCACCGGTGGCATTGTTTTGTGGATTTATACTCGTTCAGAGCATGTCTTGGGTTGCCCCGTTTTGGGTGTCTCGACTACAAAAACGAGTTTAAGCGCAGCAGAAATTGAAAAGTTTTTTTGGAGATGTGTGAGATATCAGGCAGCACGCGATATTCACCAGCTCTATTTATTATTTGACATTGACCAGGTGTGATTTATGGCTGCTGAAGAACATGCCCTTACTTCGACAGAGTATATTAAGCATCACTTGACCAATATGACCTATGGCAAAATGCCGGACGGTACTTGGAAATTGGCCGAGACTGCTGAAGAAGCTCAACAGATGGGGTTCACTGCAATTCACTTGGATTCAATGGGTTGGTCAATTGGCCTTGGTGTGATTTTCTGTTTGTTATTCTGGCTGGTTGCTAAAGCAGCCAATTCTGGTGTTCCTACCAAATTCCAGTCTGCAATCGAAATGATCATTGAGTTCGTTGACTCAAGTGTTCGTGATACTTTCCATGGCAAATCTCGCTTGATTGCGCCATTGGCACTGACCATCTTCGTGTGGATTTTCCTCATGAACCTGATGGACCTGATTCCTGTTGACTGGGTTCCTTACCTGGCTCAGCAGATTGGTGCAAGTGTATTTGGTATGGATCCTCACCACGTTTACTTCAAGATTGTTCCATCTACTGACCCGAACATTACCTTAGGTATGTCCCTGTCAGTATTTGTCCTGATCTTGTTTTACAGCATCCGTGAAAAGGGTGTTGGTGGCTTTGTTGGCGAGTTGGCACTTAACCCATTCAACCCAAGTAACCCAGTTGCAAAAGCGTTACTTATTCCAGTGAACTTAATTCTGGAACTGGTAACTTTCCTTGCACGTCCAATTTCATTGGCACTTCGACTGTTCGGTAATATGTATGCGGGTGAGTTGATCTTCATCTTGATCGCGCTTTTACCGTTCTGGATCCAATGGGCGTTATCTGTGCCTTGGGCTATCTTCCACATTCTTGTTATTACGTTGCAGGCGTTCATTTTCATGATGCTGACCATCGTATACTTGAGCATGGCAAGCGAAAAACATTAATGGTATTGCCTGACTGTTATCAGACGGTTAGGCACAATTTTTTAATTTAATTTGGTATAAAACCTAACCTCTGAGGAATTTTTCATGGAACTCACTTTAGGTCTAGTTGCAATTGCATCTGCTATCTTGATCGCTTTCGGTGCTTTAGGTACTGCGATTGGTTTTGGTCTTCTGGGCGGTCGCTTCCTTGAAGCTGTTGCACGTCAACCAGAATTGGCTCCACAACTTCAAACTCGTATGTTCCTAATCGCGGGTCTTCTTGATGCTGTGCCTATGATCGGCGTTGGTATTGGTTTGTTCTTCATCTTCGCAAATCCATTTGTAGGTTAATCAGCTTAATTCCCAAAACTCCACTATTTGAGGAATTGCTAAATGAATATCAACCTCACATTGATTGGCCAAGCGATTGCATTTGCGGTTTTTGTCGCATTCTGCATGAAGTTTGTCTGGCCACCACTAATCAATGCGATTAGTGAGCGTCAGCGTCGTATCGCTGATGGCTTAAATGCTGCTGAAAAAGCGAAAGCTGATCTTGCCGATGCACAGGCGCAAGTAAAGCAAGAGCTTGACGTGGCTAAAGCACAAGCGGCTCAATTGATCGAACAAGCGAACCGTCGTGCAGCACAGCTGATCGAAGAAGCGCGTACTCAAGCTGCGGCTGAAGGTGAGCGTATTCGTCAACAGGCAAAAGAAGCTGTTGATCAGGAGATCAATTCTGCTCGCGAAGAATTACGTCAACAAGTTGCTGCCTTGGCAGTATCTGGTGCAGAAAAAATCCTGAACCAGCAAGTTGATGCGCAAGCTCACAATGCCATGCTGACCCAGCTGGCTGCTAAACTTTAAGCGAGGCGATTATGGCTGAACTCTTGACGTTGGCACGCCCGTACGCCAAAGCAGCATTTGCTTACGCTTCTGAGCAAGGTGCAACTGACAATTGGTCGAATGCGTTACAAGTGCTCAGTGCTGCGGTGCAAGACGAAGCATTTTCCGCTTATTTAAATCGTCCTGAGCTTACACCTGTACAACAGGTGGAACTTTTTGCAAAGGTTTTAGGTGAACAACAAAGTCAGGCAGTGTCAAACTTTCTGATTTTGCTGGCAGACAATGACCGTTTGGCATTGCTTCCTGAAATTGCTGCAGAGTATGAAGAGCTTAAGTCACAGAATAACAATACAGTCGATGTCGTTATCGAATCGGCTTTTCCCTTGAATGCAGAACAGGAACAGTTGCTGGCAGATGCGTTACAAAAACGTTTTAATGCCGCTGTAAATGTTAGCGTTGAAGTGAATCCGGCGTTAATCGCGGGTGTTGTAATTCGTGCGGGCGATCAAGTGATAGATGATTCTGCGCTGAACAAGCTTGAAAAAATGCGGACTCGTCTTCTTGCATAACGCAAAACAGAAGACTGAACTTATAAAAGATTGAGGTATAGCGCAATGCAACAACTGAATCCATCCGAGATCAGTGCGCTCATTAAACAGCGTATCGGCGATCTGGACACCAGCGCGACCGCTAAAAACGAAGGTACCATTGTTATGGT